>Ga0222644_1000020_pt1 | contig 126855 bp, 105 predicted proteins | sample AntAcemetagen291_FD_179800 | JGI IMG/M metagenome (GOLD analysis project Ga0222644, IMG submission 179800) | Saline water microbial communities from Ace Lake, Antarctica - #291 | ecosystem: Environmental > Aquatic > Non-marine Saline and Alkaline > Saline | place: Antarctica: Ace Lake...
AAGAATTAGGGAATAAACTGAAGAGATTTGCAATTACATCGTCATTACTTAGCACTGTATTCCTACATACAAAACTAAAACAATTAGAAGCAGCACTTGCGTAAATAGCATTCACCCATATATGGATATCATTTACACCTAAAGCCAGACGCATTTTTGTGTTCAAGAAGTTATTCTGCAAGAACACAGTACCCTTTTTTACTTATGACGTATCTGGCATCCATGGACAACACATATTCACTTGTTCTATACTTTTAAAAGTCCAACACAATCTGCTCCCTATGAATAGGCACTTAGCATCTTTCTAGAGCAAGACGACTAGAACCATTTACAACCGCAATTCTCTCACCCATATTGCTTGTATTAGCTGCTGCAAAATCAATTTTTAAAGAGATCTAAAATATGATTGCCCTTTGTAAAATCCGTATGATTTAACTGTGCAACAATTCTATTTCTCCCAGGGCTACTTATAGCAAAAATATGTATAAAGCTGTCCATAATATACAAGCCATTTTATTTGTAGGTTACCCCAGTGTATATATCAGCAGCGGTTTATGAAAGAGCCATAAATACAGTTTACCCAGACTGCAAGAATTCCTTTGCTATTGAATTAAATCAATTAAAAGAATCAACAGCTACATAAGAACCGTTTGCATCAAAGGAAAAATCCAAACATATATAAAATTGTTGTTAGATTTTATGCTGCTTCGGCAACCTTAATCGTTATAATGAATAATATCCACAGATGCTTTAAACGGATTACCGGTCAACATAAACTCACTTGCTAAGGCTGTTGCATACTTTTTACTAAGTATCAATAGCGTCAGTTGCTCTTAAGTTTCAAGAAGCTTTGAATAAAGCAGCATCTTACCGCAATGCTCAAAAAAATGAATTACTCGAACCTTAATTATATCATTCACTCCTTCTATAAAAAATCACGCCCGTAGGTAGCTGCTTGCTTTATCCATAAATACAATAGAATTTTATTTACTATTGAAAACCCAACGCCCTACTTTCAAAAATCCTACGCACTTCAAACGTGTCGGTAATGAGGTTTGTTCTCCATGCCCTCTTCATAAAGATCCACAAAAGTCTTGCGTGTATAAAACATTGATGAAACCCAGATGTGCTCATTACAAGAGCATTTAACGCTACGATACCTTTAAAACGAATAAATTTAGCCGCTTATTTCAATGATTGTCCCGCGTACCAAAATAAATAAATAATTACCTCTTACCTTTGCGCTATGGTTAAAATAGGCAACATAGAATTACCAGACTTCCCATTACTACTTGCACCGATGGAAGACGTGAGCGATCCACCTTTCAGAGCTTTGTGTAAAGACCTTGGGGCTGATGTCGTTTTTACAGAATTCATTTCTAGTGAAGGCTTGATACGTGATGCGGCAAAAAGCACCATGAAGCTAGACATTTATGAGAGTGAAAGGCCTGTAGGAATCCAAATCTTTGGTGCAAATCTAACTTCTATGCTACAGTCTGTAGAGATTGTAGAACGTACCAAACCAGATATTATAGATATCAACTTCGGTTGTCCTGTAAAAAAGGTAGTCTCTAAAGGAGCAGGTGCTGGAATTCTTAAGGATATAGATCTAATGGTTTCCCTTACCGCAGCCATGGTAAAACATACCGATTTACCTATTACCGTAAAAACTAGATTAGGTTGGGATGATGATTCTATAAAGATTGTGGAAGTAGCAGAGCGTTTACAGGACGTAGGGATTAAAGCCATTTCTATTCACGGGCGTACCCGCGCACAAATGTATAAAGGAAATGCCAACTGGGCACCTATTGCTGAAGTGAAAAATAATCCACGCATGCACATTCCTGTTTTCGGTAATGGTGATGTAACCACACCAGAACTCGCTATGAAAATGCGGGATGAATACGGTCTTGATGGCTGTATGGTAGGACGCGCGAGCATAGGATACCCTTGGTTTTTCAGAGAAGTAAAACACTACTTTGAACACGGTACTCATATGGTAAAACCTACTATGGCTGAGCGTGTTGAAATCGCACGCAGGCACCTAGAAATGGCCATAGACTGGAAAGGAGAAAAATTAGGTGTTTTTGAAACACGCAGACATTATACCAACTATTTTAAAGGCATTCCTGACTTTAAAGAACACCGAATGAAAATGGTCACCAGTGATGACTCAGAAGGAGTCTTTAATGCTTTCAATGAGGTTTTACAAAAATTTGGTGATTATAGCTTTGCCTGAGAAAGCAACCTGTCGTTGATACGTCTTGATCCTATATAACTGGCGATAATTCCTAAAACAGCAATCGTTGCCAGTGAGATGATCACGTTCCAAAAATCCATGGCAAAAGGATACGGAATTCCCGGTGCTATATAAATAAGATCGTATTCCACTTGCGATACCACAAAAGCCACTCCTATTAACATACCGATGATGCCTCCAGAAAGCGTCATCAAGCTTCCTTGTATAAAAAATATCTGACGCAATGCTGCTACTGGAGCTCCCAGGTCAAGCAAGGTTTTCATGTTTTTCTTCTTGTCGAGAATCATCATGATAATGCTCCCGACCACATTAAATAATGCGATGATCAGTACCAAGGTAAAAATCAAATAAACGATTAAGTTTTCTGAATTCAGCATTTTGTATAAGGCATCATTCATCTGAAATTTGTCTTTGATTTTCACGGGTTGCTCAAAGATCTTTTGAATAGCACCTCTTACCTGGTCTTCATTTGCTGCCGGTAATAATTTAATTTCTACCGCACTTGCAGTAGCGTCATTCATTTGCAACAATTTACGTGCGGCGCTTAATCTGGTGAAAATATACTTGCTATCCAGTGTTTCATTGACACTAAAGGTTCCTACAGGAATGGCATCTAGTCTAGAAAACGAGCTGCTTATATTTAATTTATTAATCGCGTTACTACCTGGTTTGGGCACCATAATCTGCATGTAGCTCCCATAATTATTGACCACTAGCGAAAGCCTGGAAGCAAGTGAATAACCCGCCACTACTTGTGCATCGCTTTGAGAAAGCCAGCTGCCATAATAAAGTATAGAATCTATACGAATCATCTTACCATAATCCTCTGGAACTCCTTTTATATAAGCGATATCATTCTTTTCTTCATAATTCAAAAACGCTTTTTCTTCTACGACGGCGCAAACTAATGCTACGCCAGGTATTTGCTCTAATTCTCGCTTTCGCGAAAGCGGAATGCTCACCGTTTTTCCACTTACAGGTAATACCTTGAGATCTGGATCAAAATAATTAGAAAACTCCGTGCTGAAATCCTTGAGCCCTGAGAAACCAGAAAGCACAATAAACAGCGCCGCAGTGCCTACTACAGTAATTATAAAACTAAGGATATTGATAATGTTAATGGCGTTCTTGCCATTTTTAGCAACTAGGTAACGTCGTGCTATGTAAAAAGAAAAGTTCACTAAGATCTCTTGCGACGTGGAAGAATATCTGGATTTTCTATAGGATTGTTCTCCCCTTTCAACTCGCGGTCTATTTGATCCATATACTCTAAAGAATCATCATTAAAGAACTGAAGCTCTGGCATGCGACGAAATTGGTGCCGCACTCTTGAAGCGACTTCATAACGTATCTCATGACCCATTTCTACAATTTCCTTCACAACCGTGTCTGATTTACCTGCCGGAAAAACCGATAAATACACTTTTGCATAACCTAAATCTGGAGTAACAGTAACCTTAGTAACCGATACTAAAAGATTATTAACGGCATTCTTTCTCATCACATCCTGAATCACAGTTGATAAATCTTCCTGCAAAACTCCCGCAATTTTCTTCTGTCTATTACTTTCTTCCATGCTGCAAAGGTAAGTTGTTCCTTATGAATAGTTGATAGACCATAGGTTAATATGAGCATATAAATACCTACTTGTCACTTAACTGCCCTATTTTTGTGAGGTAAATAGAAGATATGTTTGGTAAAATAGAACACTTAGGAATAGCCGTTAAAAATCTAGAAGAAGCAAACGAGACCTACTTCAAACTTCTAGGACGCAAGCCCTATAAAACAGAAACTGTCGCTAGTGAATCGGTGGATACGAGCTTTTTTAAAAGCGGAGACAATAAAATAGAGCTTCTCTCTGCCACGAGCGAGGACAGCGCTATAGCAACATATATAAAAAAGCGTGGTGAAGGAATCCACCATATCGCCTTTGCGGTAGAAGACATCAAAGCAGAGCTGCTGCGACTAGAAAAAGAAGGCTTTCAAATCCTAAATAAAGAACCCAAACGCGGCGCCGATAATAAATGGGTAGCCTTTGTGCATCCTAAAGGAACTAACGGCGTACTGGTAGAGCTATGTCAAGAAATCGCAGATTGATACTAAATTTACTCTAAAAATAAGCCTCCTGCTTGTTCAAATTTCTTTTTATTCCTCTCAAAAACCTTACTTAATACCCATTTGTTTTTTTGGTATTGTATACCTAAATTGAATTATTTTTGTAAGTATTCAGGCAAACATCGTTTCATAGTGTAGCCCACAGGATTATTTTTTAATAAATAAGAAATCATTTATATGCGTATTTGAATACTACAATTCCATAACTACCGCTATGTACATAATTTACCGTGTCCCCATAGAAAATAGCCGCTGCGTATTTCGATCCTCTATTTAAAAATTACTTGGTATAGTTTGCGAAAACGTTTTTATAGTGTAAATTTGCATCCTTTTTAGATAAGATAAACCAGCTTTTATCTTATTGGGCCTATAACTCAGCTGGTTAGAGTATCTGACTCATAATCAGAAAGTCCCTGGTTCGAGCCCAGGTGGGCCCACAAAAGCTTCAACTTAAGGTTGGAGCTTTTTTTATGCGATAAATTCAATACATATTAATAAAACTACAGACCACTGGATGATAAGTTTATGCTGGGCATTCTAAGACATATCCCAATCTCTACGCGGATAATTTCACGAACGGTTTTTCTCTGTTTACAACAGCATACATTCTCAGTACTAATTTGTTTGCTACAGCATTTAGAATAGTCATTTTGTGCTTTCCTTACTGTAATTTTCTTTTGCGATATCATCCTTATGTAAAATATTTATTTTGCATGTTGTATAACAATAGATGTTTTTTTAAGAGATTAATATTATATATTAATCTCTTAGATGGCATCTAAATATTATTTAATGGTGATGAAACTAGCTAGATATGACGGTATTTATTTGAAACGAAATGATGCAAGGAAACATGGCTATAACGGAAGATAAAAATGGAAATAGAAAAAAATACAAGGTGTCTTTCAGAGAAAAAATAAAGTTTTTACTCCTCAATGAATATCCTAGAGGACCAATTTCCACCTCATATAGTTAATTTGTACATGATGAAAATAATTATAAAGTGATTTCAGGTATAATGATGGATAACGCTATTTCAGTAGCAAAAGCAGTTAAGAATAACTTTTTATCACATAAGTTTAATGATTTTAAGGTCTGCTCCGATAATATTATTTTAAGTGCTGATTTGACACAAAGAGAATTGAATTTTCACGACGATCAAAATAAATTAACTTGCACCAATGTAAACCGAATAAATAATGAAATTATTAACACAAAATATTGTGCTTTAGCAAGTTATGCGGGGTTATAGGTCGAATTGCAAGTTTAGAAGAAATTTATGCGTTTCACCTATGTGTATAGAATTTCTACTATTTCCCTCGCAACTCCTTCATCTGCAATTCTAACATAGCGAGTTTATCCTCAAAAGTATCTGACATATCAGGGATTCTTCTAAAAAACACATAACGCACACGCCACAACTGCTTTACAGATTTTTTATCAATACAAATATCTTCAATGTTCTTATGATCAGCACGCAGTACTAAGCCTTTATTTGTTACATAAAGCCTTCTGAGAATGAGCTCTTTATCAGTCACGGCAAGAACGATTGTTCCATTATTAAGTTTTGAAATGACATTTTTAGGAACTTTCTCCCCTATTACTACATCATTGGGAAACAGTCCTTTATCGTGAGTGGTCATTTCAAGGTTTGCCACAGTATACCCTATGAACTCTTTCTCGGTATTAAGCGGTAGAGACAACTTAGGTAAATCAGCGAGAAAGGCTTCGTTATCATAGTATTCTATGTAGTCCTCAGCTGTTTTTTCTGTGATGCAGGGTACCTGAGCAAACTGCTCTCTTTCTAACTCTTCTGGTGTTAAAGTAAGGTTATCATTAAAACGCAACAGCTGATTTACCGTTAATTCTGCCGTCAGCATATCCCCTATTGCAATGCTAAAATAATTAGCAATTAAAATTATGGTGTCAATTTTAGGCTCACTTCTACCTTCTTCATAAGCCCCTAAAGTACCTCTCTTTAAGTCAAATAGATCTGCAAAAGCTTGTTGACTCAATCCTTTTACACCACGTATCTTTTTAATGTTTTTTCCGAAAAATGACATTTATTTGCTAATTTAATTTGCAATTAAAAATAATTATGTATATTTACACTAACAATATTAGCTAAATGTTTTCAATTATACTAATGATTTGAGCAGTCTTTCTCGATTACACCAACTTTTAAGAAAGACCTTGCTCATTTAAAGACAGTACTGCTAGAGGAGCACCCGAGTATTTATCTGAGATTAATGCTGCTCTTTTCGAGACTTAGCCCTGTTCCACAAAGATAGACGAAGCATGAGCCCAAACAAATAACTTAAACCAAACAAAAAAACGATGACACCCATACTAATTTATATGATAGAAGTTGCGATTCAAATATTTGTCGGATAACCGCGAGCTTTTTTGTATTATTAACCTACTAAAACTCACCTATGAATAATTACTTTACTATTATAAAAGAGTTCCTCCAAGAACTTAATTTTGAAATCACTCGAGAGAATCCAAAGGATGGTATTCTTGTGATTGAAAAAGAAAATGCAGGAGTTAAAAATTTGATATTAGGAATTGCACCACCCATTCTAATTATGGAGCAGTATATTTTTAAAATCAATAACAAAAATGAAGAGGTTTTCAAAAGCCTTTTACAAAAAAACCGAGACATTATTCACGGTGCTTTTGTCCTGGATGAAAGTGGCAGTAAAGTCATCTTTAGAGACACGTTACAGATAGAAAACATAGACCTTAATGAATTAGAAGGCACTCTAAATTCGCTTAGTTTATTGCTAAGTGAATACTCAGACCACATAATAAAATTTTCAAAATACTAAAATTACAGATCATGAATATATTTAAAAGAATTTTCAAAATAGGCCAGGCAGAAGCTAATGCATCCATCGATAACATGGAAGATCCTATCAAAATGACCGAACAAGGTATCAGAGATATGAAAGAAGATCTCAACAAAAGCGTAGAAGCAATGGCACAAGTAAAAGCACTTGCCATACGTTCCAAAAATGATAAAGAGCAGTTTGTAGCAAAGGCTAAAGATTATGAAAGCAAAGCTATTCTCATATTAAAGAAAGCACACAATGGTGACATGGAAACAAAAGATGCCGATAGACTCGCCAAAGAAGCACTTGCTAAAAAAGAAGAATCTCAAAAACAAGCAGATCGTGCCACTCTAGAAACAGAGAAATTTGATGCTAATGTGACTCAGTTAAAATCAACTATCGAGACGGTTAAATCTAATATCTCCAACTGGGAAAACGAGCTGAAAACACTCAAAGCACGAGTTAAAGTAAGTGATGCTACTAAGAATGTAAACAAACAAATGGCCGAGCTGGACAGCACTGGTACCGTAAGTATGTTAGAACGTATGAAAGAAAAAGTAGCTCAAGACGAAGCGCTTGCAGAGGCTTATGGCGATATCGCAAATATCAGCAAAAGTATAGATGACGAGATCGATGCCGCAGCAGACACGAAAGATGCAAAAGTATCTGATGACCTTGCAAAGCTTAAGGAGCAACTGGGGATTAATAAAGACGAAGCGTAGGGGCGGCTAGCAACTACCCACTCCAGTAAGGGCGGCTAGCATCCGCTCACTCAGGCGGATAGCATCCGCCCGCTGCAAGTGGTGCGCTGTCAAAAATATTTGACGTTTAAAATAAGCCATTCTCCTACGTAGCTTGTACTCATTGCAAATACACCGAGTTTTATAAAACAAGTAGCAGGAGCATAAAGTAATATATTTGACTTCTTTACGAACTAATAACCCTTAAACACCTAGCAACCATTGGAAAACTATTTCAACATATTATTCTCTGAAGTGAACATCACACTTACTGTGCTGTTGATCATTCTCATTCTGTATTGGTTAACCACTATGATTACAGGTCTCGATTTTGACCTAGATATTGATGTGGATATAGACGTAGATGTAGATCTTGACCCAGGGATTGAAGGTGGCAATATGGATTTTCAAGACGTTGCAAATGCCGAAGTAGATCGAGAGCACGTAGTTAACAAACACACACGTAAACTCAAATGGTGGCAAATATTTTTGATCTATTTCAACTTTGTAGGACTGCCGTTTATGTTCACATTTACCTTTTGGATTTTCCTTTGGTGGATGATTTCTATAACCACCACATCAATTACCGGTAGTTATGACAACAGTTTTGGATTTATCATCGTAATGGGAGCCTTTATTCCAGCACTTATTTTAACTAAAGTAGTAACTGCTCCTTTTAAATCCTTTTTCAAACACTTGAATAAAGATGGGGACAAAGCAGTCGATTTTTTAGGACGCAAAGCCTTACTTTTATCTTCTATTTCTGGTGATAAATTAGGAAATGCAGAGGTTATGGCAGGCGGTAATGTGATGAGTGTTTATGTAAAATCTTTAGATGGATCAGCGTTAAGCTTTCGCGAAAGCGTGCTTATCATCAAACAATCAGACGATAAAAACTATTTTTTAGTGAGTAAAGAGTAGAACCTAAATGGTATGCGGCATACTAAAACAAAAACAGTAAAGGCCTATCGCATTTGGCAGAAGTAACAATAAACACAGCAGAAACTTTGAAAGGAATCATACCAATTATGGTAACAGGATTAGGAATATTATTATTCCTCACTACCTTTTACTTTGTCCTATTTTCGATGTTTTACAAAAAATTAAAACAATTACAAGCACTTGGACTACAGGGTCTTGGAGGTACTAAAGTTGCAATTGGCAGTGGTATTTATTTTATACCTAGTTTCCACCAACTGGAAAGATTAGATATCTCGATAAAGAAAATCCAAATAGAGTGTTTAGGAAACGAAAGTCTTATTTATAAAGATAATTTAAGGGCTGATTTTAAAGCAACTTTTTATGTTCGTGTAAAACAGGAAGCAGCATCTATTGCAAAAGTTACTCAAATTATGGGCACAGCAAATGCCTCACGCACAGCAACAATAAAAGAATTCTTTGAACCAAAATTTACAGAAGCTTTAAAAATAGCTGCAAGAAAATTTGAATTTGAAGGACTACTTGACTCAAACAGGCAATTCCGTGATGAGATAATAAATCTTATAGGAATAGATTTACATGGTTACGTAGTAGAAGATTGCTCTATTGACTATTTATAATAATCTAATAAACGGACTTAAAATTGAATAATAATCGAAATTAAAAAATGTTTAGTCTCCGCCTATCAAGGACGACTTTAACAAAAACGCAAACTAAAAACAACTAAATAAACCAGTAACGGCAGAACAGATTCCGCCAAATAAAAATCAAAAAAAACTATGGACCAAATACCAGGATTTTTAGTAACAGGACTAGGAGTTTTCCTTTTCCTCATAATTGTTTACTTCGCTATCATTGCGATGTTTTACAAAAAAGTACATCAAGGACAGGCGCTCGTGCGTACAGGTTTTGGCGGTACTAGGGTAGCGACAGATAAAGGGCTTTATGTGGTGCCCGTTTTTCACCGTGTCGAGATCATGGATATTTCTGTAAAGAAAATCCAAATTGAACGCATGGGCATAGAAGGTCTTATTTGTAAAGACAATATGAGAGCCGATATTAAAGTAGCATTTTTCGTGCGTGTGAATAACGAAGTGGACTACATTAAAAGAGTGGCGCAAACCATAGGTGTAGCTCGTGCTTCTAGAAAGGAAACCCTGGAAGATCTTTTTGAAGCAAAATTCTCTGAGGCATTAAAAACCGTAGGTAAAAAGTTTGAATTTATCGATTTATATGAAGCGCGTCGCGAGTTCCGTGATGAGATTGTAGATATTATCGGTACAGACTTAAACGGTTATACACTAGAAGACTGTGCGATCGATTACCTTGAACAAACGGCACTAACCTATTTAAAACCAGATAATATTCTGGATGCTGAAGGTATCAAGAAGATTACTAACCTAACTGCTGCACAAAACATTCAGTCCAATCTGATCATGCGTGATGAGGAAAAAACCATCCGCAAGCAAGATGTAGAAGCTCGTGAAGCCATTCTAGAACTCGACAAACAACTGGCCGAAAAACAAGAACAGCAATTACGTGAGATTTCCAATATCAAATCTCGTGAAGGAGCTCAGATTCTAAAAGTAGCCGAAGAAGAACGACTCAAATCAGAAACCGCTCGTATTGCAACCACAGAAAAAGTGCAAGTTGCCGAAGAAAACATGCAACGCCAGATCATTATTGCAGAAAAAAACAAGCAACGTACGGATGCTGTAGAGACAGAACGCGTAGAGAAAGATCGCATGCTTGAAATGACCGAGAGAGAAAGAGTCGTTACTCTAGCTCAAATCGAGAAAGAGAAAGTAGTCGAGGTAGAGAAAAAGAACATCCAAGACGTGATTAGAGATCGCGTGATTCTTGAAAAAGGTGTGGTTGAAGAGCAGGAAAACATGAAAGATATTGAGGCTTTCAAAACTGCAGACCGTATCAAACAAGTAACCATTACAAATGCTGAAGCGCGTGCACAAGACGATCTGATACGCCTTACCATAGCTGCTCAGGCATCTAAACAAGCTGCAATGCAACGGGCCGAAGAAATCAATATCGAAGCACTTGCAAACAAAGAAGCTAGTGAAAAAGAGGCCGATGCACGTAAGATTCTTGCCGAGGCAACTGCCAAAGAAGAAGCAACTGTAGGACTTTCTGAAGCACAAGTAATGCATGCAAAAGCTGAGGCTAGCGAGCGTCAGGGAATTGTGGATGCTCTTATTATCCAGAAAAAAGCAGAGGCTGAAGCAAGCGGTATTACCGCAAAAGCAGCTGCTAAACTTCAAGACGGACTTGCTGAAGCTAAGGTTATTAAAGAAAAAGCCCTTGCTGATGCTGCTGGAATTGAAGAGAAGGCAAACGCCATGAAGAAATTAGATGGTGTAGGTAAAGAACATGAAGAATTCAAACTACGCCTGAATAAAGAACTTCAAGTAGACCTAGCACAAATCAACATCCAAAAAGATATTGCTGACGCACAAGCAAAAGTAATAGGAGATGCATTGAGAGCTGCTAAGATTGATATTGTTGGTGGTGAGACCATGTTCTTTGAACAAATCATCGGTCAAATAACTAAAGCAAAAGGTTATGACAGACTTGTACGTCACTCTGAAACCGTATCTGAAGTAAAAGATGCTATTCTAGGAAGCGATGATGTGAAAGGTAATTTATTGGATAAAATAAAAGACTTTGCAGACAAGTACAACATCAGTTCTGAAGATATCAAGAACCTGACTATCGCAAACCTGTTGAGCAATCTACAAGGGAAATCACAAGATGGCGAAGAGCAAAACATGTTGGGCAACCTGATGAACCTTGCAAAAGGAATGGGACTCTCTAATAAGAAACTGGATAACCTCTAAGGGCGAATCGCATGCGCCCCACTGGTGACCCGCATATGAAAAGCGCATGCAATGCACGGCGCAAGGGCGCATCGCATGCGCCCCACAGGTGACCCGCATATGAAAAGCGCATGCAATGCACGGCGCAAGGGCGCATCGCATGCGCCCCACAGGTGACACACATATGAAAAGCGCATGCAATGCACGGCGCAAGGGCGCATCGCATGCGCCCCACTGGTGACCCGCATATGAAAAGCGCATGCAATGCACGGCGCAAGGGCGCATCGCATGCGCCCCACAGGTGACACACATATGAAAAACGCATGCAATGCACGGCGCAAGGGCGCATCGCATGCGCCCCACAGGTGACACACATATGAAAAGCGCATGCAATGCACGGCGCAAGGGCGCATCGCATGCGCCCCACAGGTGACCCGCATATGAAAAGCGCATGCAATGCACGGCGCAAGGGCGCATCGCATGCGCCCCACAGGTGACCCACATATGAAAAGCGCATGCAATGCACGGCGCAAGGGCGCATCGCATGCGCCCCACAGGTGACCCGCATATGAAAAGCGCATGCAATGCACGGCGCAAGGGCGCATCGCATGCGCCCCACAGATGACACACATATGAAAAGCGCATGCAATGCGCAAAAAACAAGTGCATGCCATACACCAAGGACAAGCAACATACAATGAAACTAAATAACCGCAAATCGATACGTCTCAAAGGCTACGACTACACATCAGTCGGAAGGTACTTTGTGACTATCGTCACGCGTAACAGAGTACATCTCTTTGGAAAGATAGTTAATGGTGAAATGCAGCAAAATGAATTTGGTGAGATTGCTGCTCAAGAATGGAAAAATACGGTTCAAATTAGAGAGAATATCTCCCTTGGTGGCTACATGATTATGCCCGACCACATTCACTTTGTCGTTCATATTGATGAACAACAAGAGCAAAAAATCTATAGTGCTGAAGAAATGAAACGACGAGCGGGCGCTCTAGAAGGAAAGCATATCAATAAATCTGGATCACTTGGTGCTGTAGTAAGAGGCTACAAAGGAGCTGTGACAAGACAAGTGCTTGATGGAGTTGCTACCTATGAAAACATAGAAGATGGGGAACTAAATAGTCTTTGCAAACAGTTAAAAACAGAAAAGACCATCTGGCTACGTAACTACAACGAGGCAATAATAAAAACCCAGCAGCACTATGATAATGTGACTGCGTATATCAAGAACAACCCCAAGAAGTGGGAAGAAAATCTAAAGAAAAAACTCGCGCTGGATAGCTAGAAGTATGCGCTGTACAGGGAGGACACAGCGCAAGGGCGCATTGCATGCGCCCCACGTACAACAAGCGCACATCGCATGCGCCCCACGTACAACAAGCGCACATCGCATGCGCCCCACATACAAAAGGCGCATGCAATGCGCCGACAACAGCGCATGCAATGCGCTGAAAACGAACAGAGAAACAAATGGCAGATAAAGAGACAAAAGACACTACCCAACTGGACTCGGGAACCTACGAAATCATCCAGAGCCGCTTGCTCAAGCAAAAGAATGACTTGCAGCAACGTCTCAATGCGCTCAATGAAGAGCGCAAAAAGGTCTTCGGTTCGCTAGAAACCAGGTTGATTGCAAACGATCGTGTGAATACAGAGAACAACTGTATCGCCCGTGATATTGTAACCATAGGCACGTACAGCATTTTTGGCTACAACGTGCACTTTGGATTGCGTACAGATATCAACTTGAGCGATGTATTTAGCATCTATGAATTTGATCGTGATGGAGATGCTGGTGATGTGCTGCGCTTTCGCGAAAGCGGGAACAAACTCCAACTCATTACTGATCCCATATTTCAAACCGACTTTGAAAACCTATACAAATACTACCGCAACACGATCTTTTCCAAATTTGCAATTGTGGGGAATTACCTGCATATGGTTTTCCAACTCAGCGATTCTGTTACTGATATCAAAACTTTTAAGTGGTTGATTACAGATAATGAATTGCAATATATAGACAACCGTAGTGAGCATGAATACAGTTACCCTGTGCAATATGGTTTCCAGTGGAAAGAAGCTGGACGAGATAACCAGCGCAATGGTATTCATGCGCATGTGTCGATTTTAGACAAGGTTTTTGTGGAGACTATAGGTGGTGATTTAACCATAAAAGTAGAGGACAATACCGCTGACGGACAAGGGATATATCGGGAAGATGTAGCACACCGCGACCAGACGCTAGATGATGGGCAATACCGCTATGCCGATTTAGGAAACCTCATCGTTTTAGAAATCAAGCCATTTCAAGAACAGCCTCGTTATTTTGTGTACAATCACAAAATCAAAGAGGTGAAAAAAATATCCAGTATTGCACAGGCTGCTGTTTTACTGCCAGATGGTCAAGGAATCATTTTTCCAAGCGGTTTTTACCTGCAAACAGGAGCGTATAACGTCTTCCCAAATGCTGCGGGTGAATTAAAATTCCAGCAAAAAATTGCTTCCCCTAATGGGGAAGATCATTTGTATGTATTTTATAATCCGCAAGAGGCGCTTTATGTATTGATGTCTTACAACGTAATTGACCAAACCGTGAAAACCCCTATTATATGTGGTGGATTTACGATTTTAGAGCAAGGTGAGTTGTGTTATTTCCGGACCGGAGATGAGCAGACCAAACACCACATGATGCAAATATGGCAAACGCCTTATTTAAAAGGTACGATCATGCCCTCTGAACATCAAGATGCGATGTTGTATAAAATAGGAAACAAGGATGTTGTAAAAGCAATGGCCGAGTCTAATGAACTGCTCACACTTCTGAATAAAGAAGACAGTTATGAGGGTTTATATGATGATATCGCGCGTACTTCAAAAGATATCCTAGACGCTTATTACTGGTTGCCAGAAGAAGAAACCCAACAAATAAACGTACCTCTTGCCGAAATCAATAAAGCGTCCAACGCTGCTATAGACGAGTTTGAGAAAGTAAAACAACTGCGCAAACAAGCCGCAGCAGATACGAAGGGGATTTCAAAGAATGCTGCTGAGCTTTTTGGAAAGGTGAAAAGCACTTCTTTCAAGTCCATCAATGACTTTGTACAGCTGCTAACTCAATTGCGCAGTTTGCGCGGTGAAGCGATAGGTTTATATGAAATACGCTATGTAGATTCTGATTTCATTAAAGAAATCGAAGAGCAAATCGTAGAGCAAAACGAGTTGATTTCTCGTCGTGCAGTCACTTTTTTACTGGATGACAAAGCACTGGCACCCTATCACGATGTGGTAGATGCAAAGCAACAAGCACTTGATGCTACCCAAAAAGTTATCGAAATAAAAAATCTAGAGAAAGAGGTCAATCAAGTGGCTGAAGATTTAGAACTGCTCATAGATATCGTTTCTAATTTAGATATAGAAGACACGTCTCATTCAACCAAAATCATAGAAAATATCTCCTTGATTTTTGCAACTATCAATCAAGTAAAGGCGGCGATTAGGAATAAGATTAAGACCGTAGGTAAAAAAGAAGCTCAAGCCGATTTTGCCGCTCAATTAAAGTTGATTGATCAAAGTATTATCAATTACTTGGACATTGCGAGCACTCCAGAGAAGTGCGATGAATTCCTTACTAAAGTTTCTATTCAGTTAGAAGAACTAGAAGGAAAGTTTGCCGATTTTGAAGAGTACATTACGGAGATTATTGAAAAGCGCGAAGAGGTATATTCGGCTTTTGATAATCGTAAAAGCAGTCTGGTAGAGGCTCGTAATAAAAAGGCCCTTGCCTATCAGAATGCCGCTCAGCGCATCCTAAAAGGAGTTCAAAAAAGGGCACAATCCTTAGTTAGTATTACAGAGATCAACGGTTATTTTGCCAGTGATCTCATGATCAATAAGGTGCGCGATATAGTCGTGCAATTAAAAGAATTGGATGATGCAGGAAAGGCCGAAGGTATTGAAACAGCTCTTAAAGTAGCTCGTGAAGATGCCTTGAGGAAACTCAAAGATAAGAACGAGCTGTATGAGGACGGTGATAACATCATCAAGCTGGGGAAACATAAATTTGGTGTCAACAAGCAGCAGCTGGATCTCACTATTGTCTTTAAAGACAAAGGTCTTTCCTATCATCTTACGGGTACTGACTTTTATCAAGAATTGCATAATGAGATCTTAACGCAATCTAAAGGTATCTGGAATCAAGAATTGGTTTCAGAAAACGGACAGGTATACCGATCTGCTTACCTCGCCTTCTCTATTTTCAAATCTGGTAATCAACAATCCATGCGCACTATGGGGCCCACAAATTTATTGAGCCATGTTCAAGAACTGGCTAGTGGCAACTATTCTGGTGGGTATGTAAAAGGAGTTCATGACCATGATGCTGCTCAAATCTTGGGTGTTTTATTACAGAAAGACCATGATTTAGGCCTGCTTACTTATGCGCCTGACATTCGTGCACGGGCACAGTTTTTCTGGAACTCCATGGAAGCGTCACAACGCACACGCATCGATCGCATATTAAAAAGTGCCGGTGAAGTCCTGTCTGTTTTTACAGACAGTAAGGAGTATGATTTTATTGTGGAAGAACTGGCTGACGAGATCTATCAATGGGAAACGCTGTTAGACAGTTCGATAGATAACGTAGAGGGAAGTATCACTGAGTACAATGTGCACCATCAAATTGCGAGTTACCTTTTCAATGAACTGAAAGACAACAATCATTTCACGGTAAGTACGAGTGCTATTCAATTGAAAGAAGCTTTTGAGAAAAAGGTAAAAGCTCAAAATGCCGATTTAAAATTCAAGAAAAGCCTAGACGCTTGTGAGGACAAGAAGTCTAAAGTGAAACTGGTGCGGCATTGGGTTTCCGCTTTCGCGAAAGCGTATTCGAACGAGCCGAACATCACAAATAAAGGTCTATTGCCCTACGTCAACGAATGCGTAGCCAATATTCTATATGGAGAGCTGACCGCAGACCAGACGATAGCGGTATCGCCTAGTGAAAAAATAACCAAGCTAAAAGGGTCGCACCGCAGCATTATCGAAGGCGCATTCTTATTTAATTATCATGAATTTGTAGTGGCTTTAGGGCATTTTACAACCGTAAAAGTACCGGCTTATAATACCTTTAGAAAAGCAAAATCAGAGGTGACCGAAGCATTAAAAGAATCCTTGCGACTGGAAGAATTTAAGCCTCGCGTGTTGAGCTCTTTTGTGCGTAACAAGTTGATTGATCAGGTATATTTCCCATTGATAGGAGATAATCTTTCCAAACAATTAGGAGCTGTAGGCGATACAAAACGTACCGACCGCATGGGATTATTGCTTTTGGTATCGCCACCAGGATATGGTAAAACCACCTTGATGGAATATGTGGCCAACCGACTGGGACTTATTTTTATGAAGATCAATGGCCCTGCTATAGGACATGATATTACCTCAGTAGATCCAGAAGCAGCGACCAACGCGGCGACAAGAGAAGAACTTAAAAAGCTGAATCTCGCTTTTGAAATGGGCGATAATGTGATGTTGTATCTGGATGATATACAGCACTGTAATCCAGAGTTTTTGCAGAAGTTCATCAGTCTGTCTGATGGAACACGTAAAATTGAAGGGGTTTATAATGGAAAGCCAAAGACTTATGATTTGCGCAGTAAGAAATTTTGCGTGATTATGGCTGGTAATCCATATACGGAGAGTGGGGACAAGTTCCAGATTCCTGATATGCTCGCAAATCGTGCCGATATTTATAATCTGGGAGATATTATAGGAGATACCGCCCATTTATTTGAGTTGAGTCTTATAGAAAATGCACTGACCAGTAATCCAGTGCTGCAACAATTGAGCAACAAGCATTTTGACGATGTGTATGCGTTGGTAGATCGCGTTCAAAACGGAGCCAGTGATAATGAACTCCAAGGAAACCACAGCAATCAAGAAATCGCTGATTATGTAGCTGTACTGGAAAAAGTATTAAAGATAAGAGATACGGTTCTAAAAGTAAATGAGAATTATATCGCCAGTGCCGGAATGGAAGACGCTTATCGTACCGAGCCTCCTTTTAAACTGCAAGGTTCTTATAGAGATATGAATAAATTAGTGGGGAAAGTGGTTCCTATCATGGACGATAAAGAATTGCAAACGCTGTTGCTATCTCATTATGAAAGTGAATCCCAAACCCTAACCAGCGCGGCCGAAGCCAACCTTTTAAAGTACAAAGAACTCGTACAAACCATCACTCCAGAAGAACAGCAACGATGGCAAGATATCAAGGGAATATTTTCCAAAAATAATAAAATGAACGGACTAGGCGGACAGAACCAAATGTCGCAAGTATTGAGTCAGATGATGGATTTTACCGAGAATCTAGAAGGAATTAAAGAGGTGTTGCGAAAAGGGCTTTCTAAGTAGGGTATTATCGACGATAGCCTTGTTAACGATTGACGACCGACAAAAGGTGGCTCAGTTTCTCTGTGAGGAAACTTGTAACAGAAGCCAAACGATGAAAAACTAATGCTTTGAGATTTGACATGCCAACTATTCCTGTTGGCATAGCCTAAGTCTGTTCTCGGTGTTCTTACTGAGAATAGTATCCGGCTTTAGCAACAACAAAAAAACATGCCAAGACTTTTCTTTGCTAATGATATAACAGCTTTAATTTTTAGTTCTGTTTTACCTTTCCAACCAAATTTCTGCAAGCTCCAATTTGCCCACCTTTCCCATTCCAGAAATTTGTCTTGACAAATTATCAGGACTGAGCAAAAGAGCTTTTTTTAGAATCGGGTTCTAAAAGCTCCTCGCCTAAGAATAGGCGAGGACAGATTTACCTCGCAGCGCATGCTGGAATACAATCAGGAGTGGTTGATGTGGTATTAAAACACGAAGATAAAATTATAACACCTTCTCCACCTTCCCGACCAAAGCTCGTTGCAGTCGCTTGGCCCACATTTCCCTTCCCAGAAATTGCACCTAACAAATTAACAGGGAACTAAGGAAAGGAACTTTTAAAAAAATGGGTTTACAAGATTTGTTACACCAATTATTCTTTTTGGCATGATATCCATCTACTCTAAACACTCTTTATAGAAACCTAACTTTATAGAGCGCCAACAAACCTGTAAAAGGAAAATGAATATTTTAAATAGCCCTCAACATCTCCACAAGATCATTCTCCGTATCTTTTCCTTTGTCTTTGTTGTACCAGTTTTGAAGTTCCTGCTTGAATTCTGTTGAGAGTAGGCCTTTTGCAGCTTTTTCTTCAGCTACTAACTGGGTTGCTTTGGTGGGTCGTGGTCCCCAAGTTGCCATGGGAAGGTTTGTATTCGCATCAACTAAAATAAGCTTAGCTATAGAACGACCTCCGTTAGTTAAAAAACTATCTATTAATTCTAAGTTTTGATCTCTTAGGACTACTTTAAAATCGACTCCAGAAGCTCGCGCTACTTGATTCATCATGGGCATGGTTTGAGCTGCATCGCCACACCAGCTTTCAGTAATTATTAAGAAATAAACTTCTTTTTTAAAATTGCTTAAGAACCTTTGATTTTCTGGCGATATTTTTAGGGTATTATCCAACCGTTCCATGAGCTGGTCATTGAACACCGTGTATGTTGCGAGCAGTTCTGAAAAGGCTCTACCGCTATTCGTTCCTTTGTTGGCATGCGCCTGCACTAAATCCCTATACTGTTTATAAGAAATTGCTTTATTTGAGGCTTCGTTTAAAATGTGTTGTAATTCCATACTGCAAAAGTAGGGTAGTGCCTCCTTGAAAAAGCTCAGAAATGTCACGATATGTGTTAAATTCTTCCCGATCCTATCCAACATCTATTCCTTTGGAACCTTTGTTGATATTCCTTCCTAATCAAAAAGAGTCGCTTTATGACACAACTGACTTTAAGGATTAGATAAATTCCCAAGATGAAACACTTTTAACCAGAAAAATGTGCTTCTATGTTGCCAAATAAGTAAAAATTAAGAATGCCATAGGCAACGGAGGAGGTTTTTCTGGAACCTTTAGAACTTTAGACCCTTATACTTCAACGCAGCTCAGCACGGGTTTTTTCTTGAACCAAACCAAAACTTCCATACGAGCGTAAGCTGCAGCTAACAATTTTAAATCAGAGAAAGGGCAAACAGAGAGACTAAAAAACGCGAAAAGCTATATGTTTTCAGTATGTCGTGGATTCACCAACTCCAAAGTTGCTTGATAAATCGACTTCCTTTCCATTTTTGCTTTTAAGTAGGCATAAAAACTCATGACAAAAATATCTTCTCGCGCAGCTGTTTTCCACTCAAAGGCTCCTTCTACTCTTTTAAGAAAACGATCTTCCACAACATCCTGTGGAGCATCAAAATAAAGCTGTAAGAGCTTCATGAACGAGATAACTCTATATTCCTTGAGTTCTACCAGTCTTTTCTTAAAACGCTTCATAAAACTCTTTATTCTGGCTTCTACAAGATCTGGCTGTTGTACTTCTATATAAATCAAAATTTCTAGAATATTCTTTTGTACGACCCATAACATACCTTCCTTCTTTTCATAAAACTGATCGCTATGCTGCAACTTATTCATCCATTTACGTGCACTAATAAAATCTTCTTGCTGAAAATAAAAGGTGATCTGTACCAATTGGGTTGATAAATTAGGGTTCTTAATTCGCTGGATTTCTTCTAGGGCTTTTTCGTGTGCTCCGGTATAATTTTGATTCAAAGCGCTTAATACATGGTAGCGTTCTAAGAACTGTTTTTTAAAGCTTTGTTTTTGTTTTTGCATTTCTAGCTGCAATTCCTCAACCAACTCTTGAGAACGCGTAAAATCCTTATTCCTAAAACAAGTTCCTGCCATAAGATAGAGGATCTCTAGATGGTACAACAAATGCTTATTTGCTAAGTGTTTTTTCTTTTCTACCAAGTCATAAATGTGATTCATTAATATTGAAACACCTGCATAATCAGTTTCTAAGGTAGCTGCTTCACAGGCCACGTTCATTAGTTGATAAAGCGACTTAAAAGACAGGTGGTGATCTATAGAGATTTCAAAAACATCCAATTGCTTCTTGATCACTTGGTACACATTTGGAGGATGAGACTTCAAAGCCTCTTGAACAGTTGCATACGCCATGACCATTCTTGATTCTTGAAGGTAACGTCTTTCATTTTCTTGATAAGCTCCTATGATTTCTTCTAAGGTTGTCTTTGGATCCAAGTGCGCATAATGCACATGAGTGTGATAGATCTCTTGTAACATAGCGTATAACTCTAATGATTTTGCCCTTTCAGTTGCTTTTCTTAGTGTTTTAAAGCCCAATGAAAATTGTTCTTGTTCTAAAAAAATACGTGCTGCAAGTACCCCTTTAAAAAGTTGCATATCTTCTTGCGACTCCCCTGAGAAAGCTCGGCTAGCTGTAAAGTCTACAAGATTTTCCTTTAACCGATTTTTGAGTGCATGCAACGCGTTTTTATTGGGTTTCCCATAAATTTTTATATCGAGGTCTCGTCTTGCACCTTGCTGTAAAAACTGGAATAATTTTATGTTTTTTACGTCTGTTCGTTGGTTTTTCGCTTTCGCGAAAGCGAGAAATGCAGCCACCTCATCCCTATTTAAAGAATTAATAAGAGTCATTAAATCGTTCATATAGTATGGTTAAAACATTCATTACTAATTAGTCCTATACTATTTATAGTTTTTTAATCGTAAGAATTCCTCAAAAATAGGCGATTTAAAAGTAAGATCTTGCCACATATTTGCACCATCAAAACAAACAAAATGGAACATCAAGTAAATTACAACACCGAGAAAAAAGAAGTTAAACAACCAGAAGTATTTACTGGTAAACCTACCGCGCCATTCATCGCCGCATCCTGGACCGCACTGCTCATAGGGATGGTTTCGTATTGCGTGGGATTGTGGCGGTCTGAAATGTTGCTCAACGAGCGAGGGTATTACTTCGTTATCCTGCTCTTCGGGCTCTACTCTGTCATATCTGTTCAAAAAGCAGTGAGAGACAAGCAAGAAGGCGTCGCAGTAACCGATATGTATTACGGCATCAGCTGGTTTGTGACCATCGCATCCGTTGTATTGCTTATCATAGGATTGTGGAATGCCGATTTATGGCCTAGTGAAAAAGGATTCTATGGAATGTCATTTTTATTGAGCCTTTTTGCTGCCATTGCCGTGCAAAAGAACACTAGAGATGTGAAGTTTATAGAGGACAACTGGAAGTGAAAAAAATTCAGAGTTAGGGGTTCAGATTTATAAAAAACTGAGTACATAAATAATACAAAATGATTCCGGCGGACAATGATTTTTCAACATTAGACATCTCATATCTTGGAATATTTGTGTTTTATTTTAAATCTTTTAACTTCTAAAAAAATTGCAAATGCAATACAGTAATCTATGGAATCTATTTTTAATTCCTGGTTTATATTTTTACAGATCTTGAGAGTTTCCAAGGTGGAAATTCATCAGCAATTTTATTTTACGGTGAAATATTCGTTATTCCGCATTTGATAATAATTGCACTAATAAAACTTTTTTAACTTATAACGACATAATGAAAACAGCTAAGAATTTATTAATTGCTAGTGGTGTCAACGCCTTGTTCTTTGTATGGATCTATATTACCCATGTATATGAAATTACATGGGCTATCGCAGGAGTATTTCATGAATTGCTAATGATTCCCATGCTATTACTTGCTCCTATTCTTCTAATAATGTCACTCTTCTTAGTAGTTAAGAAACAAGACTTGAAAATCAGTCTCGTTTCATTACTCATAAGTGCCTCGACAGCAGCTACAATCGCATGGTTATTTTACAAAGACTTTCAAAATTTGCAATAATAAAACCGGCTGATAACCTCAGCCTGTTTTGATGACAGGAACGACCTTTTCACAATGAGAAGGTCGTTTTTCATTTGCGTTTCAGTGTACCTCAGAATTTTGAAAGCCATTGAGGATGTGCAGGGTAAATGAAATCCTAAGCCAGAGTAAACAACTTTCCTGGCAGTGGCTTTACAACTCCCTTTAACTCCATGCTCATGAGTTGAGAAGCTACTTTATGAACGGGTTGATTGATTCTAAGAGCTATAATGTCCAGCATTTCTTTTTCGTTTTCCTTTAAAAATCTGTAGATGAGTTTTTCGTCCTCAGTGAGTTCTACAAAGAGTTGTTTTTGAATGGCTACATCTCGTTTTTCCCAGCCCAGAATATAGGGGACATCGGCTGTTTTTGTAAGCATGTGGGCTTTTGCTTGTTTGATCAAGTCGTTACAGCCTATCGCATATGTATCAGTGACCCGACCTGGTACGGCAAATACCTCCCGATTATAACCTGAAGCGAGGTCTGCAGTAACCAGGGAACCGCCTTTGGAGGCACTTTCTATAACTACTGTTGCTTCACTCATACCAGCAATAATGCGATTGCGGCCCAAGAAGTTCTTGCGGTCAAAATTATCTGTATGCCAAAAATCGGTTATAAAACCGCCGTTTCTCATCATCTCTTCATTGTGGGCTGCATGATTGCGTGGATAAGTTTGATTCAATCCATGCGCCATAACAGCAATGGTTTGCAAACCGTTTTCTATGGCCATTTTATGCGCTAGAATATCCACCCCATAAGCGTAACCACTAACGATAATGGGTTTTAAAGGAGCGATCTCAGCAATAAACTTCTCTAAAAAAGCCGCTCCAGTAGTGGTGATTTGCCGAGTGCCCACTATACTCAAGGTATATGGATTGTCTAAGTTGATTTTTCCTTTTTCGAAATAAATGATAGGTCCGTCCACACAGTATTTCAATCGTTCTGGATAATCATCGTTATAATAAACGCGGTATTTGATCTTATTCTCTTGCATAAAGCGCAATTCTTCTGTCGCTTTAGAAAATAAGCCGCCTTTATTTTTTATGAATTGGGCTTTCTTGTCTCCTATTCCTTCTATGGCAGCAATATCTCGGTATTGTTGTTCAAAAACTCCCGCGGCATTACCGAAGGTTCTGATGAGCCTCTTAGCCATGATATCTCCTATAAGCGGTGCTTTTTTAAGCGCGAGAAGAGAAAGGAGTTCTTGTTGATCCATAACAGGCTAAGTTATGGAAAAAGCCCCATTGTCCTGCGTACATTTACCCAAAGGAGAAAATTCATTTAAATCGCGCAGCTCTTTTTCCTATTTTCCATTGTCCTTACCACGCCTTTTAGATGCTTCGAGAACCTCAGCACTGGTCGGGCGTTTCTCCCATCCAGATAGATGAATCGGCAACAGATTACTTGATCAACAATTGAGTAAGAGAATGAACCCAATTGGTTAAAATCTCTTTGCGGGAAAAGCGTGTTGCTGCATAATTACGAGCTTCTTTACCCATTGATTTTCTCAACTCTGGATCGAGTCGCCAAGCTTCTAATTGGTCTACGGCTGTTTTCACCTTTGGTTCTGAAAAATAAAGTCCTGCATTTGCATGTTCCATAACAGTTTTCACCTCGCTAGCTTCATTTCCTAGGACGAGAGACGGCTTTTCACTTGCCATCATGCCTAATAGTTTAGATGGCATTACGGTATCGAGCACTTCTGTTTTTTGGAAGAGAAAATGTGCATCAGCACTGCACAATAAATCTGATAATTCTTCAAAAGGTACCGGATCGTAAAACGAAATGTTTGGCTGATGTACCGTTTCCTTTAATTGCTGGTATTTTGCTCCTGCACCTACTATTATGATGTCGTAGAATTGTTGTGGTAACGCTCTCGCGAAAGCGATAAAATAATCCCAATCCTGCTTATCACCTACATTACCGCTGTACAATAACTTGAATTTAGTGCTTTGTAAATAAGCGTGAGGACTGGCTGTCGCTGGGTTTACTTGATTCTCATCAATCCAGTTGGGCAGGTAATAAGTAGGCTGCTGGGTCTTGGTTTGTAGCTTTGCAATCATGTTGTGACTGATCGTGCTTATCGCGGTTGCTTTGCCCAAAATGCGTCGCTCCAAACTAAAAAGAAACTTGAAAATAAACTTCTTGCCACCACTAGAAAGACCCGATTGTAATGCGGCGTCAAATTCAAAGTCCTGAATATGAATCCAGTTTTGGGCATTGTGCTTTTTAGCATGTACACCTGCTAACCAAGCACTTGCTGTAAACGGAATCACAGAAATAACCAAATCTACGTGTTGGATCTTTCTCAGGTTAAAAAAACTGCCTTTAGTAAAACTGAGAATATGAAGAATGCGCTTGAGAAAGGTAGGGTTTTCGGGCACATATTGTTTGTAGCGGTACAATTTTGCGCCTTTATAGTCTTCTTGGAGGTAATTGGGCTTGTTTTGATAGGCCGCTGCAATCTTCCATTGCGGATAATAAGGAAAAGCAGTTACCACATTTACCTGTGCGCCAGCATCTAGTAAGGCTTCTACCATTTGAGTAGAATATAAACCTATAGCGCTGTCTTCGGGAGCGTAGTTGAGCCCTATAAATGTGATGTGCTTTCCTTTCAATGCTTATCGATCTTTAATGACTTGAGCAGGACTGCCCAAGCATATTTTTCCTGCTGGCAAGTCTTTAAATACACTACTGCGTGCACCTACTAGTGTACCTCTTCCTATGGTAATTCCTGGAGCAACATAAACGTCTGTAGCGATCCAACACTGATCTTTAATGGTGATTTTAAGCCCGTAGATATCGAAATTTATAGCCTCAGGATCATGAGTTCCTGTACAGATGTATGATTTTTGCGAAATAACTACTTGAGCACCTATCTCAATCTCTCCTAAGCTATACAGCACCACATCATCTCCGATCCAGCTGTGATCGCCTATACTTACTTTCCATGGAAATTGTGTTCTTACGGTGGGCCTTATAATGACTTTTTTACCGACTTTTGCTCCAAAAGATCTTAATAAAAACCTACGCCATCCGTACATAAACTGTGGTGACCAAGCAAACAAAGTGCTCTGAATCAGCCACCATAATTGGACAGTAACCGCTCCTCTACCACGGAAATTTTGTGGCAATCGGAATTTATCGAGTTGTTGGTAGGTTTTCAAATAGGATTCTATTGTTGTGGTCAAAGGTAATTATTTCTATAGTCACTATGCGCTAACAATCACAAGTAGATTAGCTATAAACTTACTCACTGGATACTCCTTTCTTGCCTGCATAGCATTATGCAATGCAATAGTTTGTAGTTCTTCTTTATGACTCGCAATATATTCTAATCGATCTACAATGGTTAAGGGCTGTTCAGTTGCTACATAATAACCGTTAACTCCGTTTTCAAATACATCTGGAATACCAGCATGCGGTGTTGTAATTACAAGATTACCTGTCGCCATGGCTTCTAAGATGGAAATAGGTTGTCCCTCCATGGTGTAATAGGTAGGCAGTACAAAGGTGTTGGACCATGTAAACAGCTCTGTTTTCTGTGGCACATTTACCACTCCTAGATATTCTGTATGTTCTAGCACATCAAAGTATTTTTGCGCACGTTCCTGATTCTCTGGAGCTATATTTCCTGCAATTTTAGCCTTATAGGATATGTTTTGTTGTTCTAAAGTTTTTAAAGCTTCTAATAGGTCAAAAATACCTTTCTCTTCCATCAAGTTACTGAGATAAACAATTCTTAATTCTTGGTAATTTTTAGATTCCAAAGTTTTGTCAGGCAAGAACAATTCATCGATGACAAAATTCTTAAGCACATAGATTTTTTTTTCTGAAATAAAAGGAGTGAAATTAGGTTTTAAGGAATCTGAAAGAACAATTCCTTTGTCCGTTTTCTTCATAATGAATTTAAAGATCGATTTCTTCAAACCGACAAGCATATGGTATTGTGTACCTAAAAAGTTTCCATGAATGTGTTGAATGATTTGCTTTCGCAAAAGCGACGCCAGTATCACATAAAGTCCATATTTCACCACACCGAAGAACGTCTGTCCTGGCGTGATGTAAATGATATCGTTGCGCCATACTTTTAAGAAAAAAAATTGAAGTTTTAAATAGAAAATAATCTTATCAAGGCTTATTGCTCCCAATTTCTCATCAAAACTACTAAAGCTCGTATTGACCACCTCAACCTTGTAATCTGGATGTTTTTCCAGTTGTTCTACAACAACTAGGTTTGCTAATGAGACACCTGTAGTAGGCAGCGGCAAAGGTCCTAAGACAAGAATTTTAACAGAATTATTCATCACTTGAGCTCTTTTAATATTTCTTCTTGTGATTTTTTAATCCTAGGTTCTTGTTGATTTTTTTTGCTTAAGAAATACAACAAATTAATAAACAAAGAAAAATACAAGACACCGTTCTGTCGCTCTAAAATATTTTCAGAAAACATGACTATGCAGTAGAAAACAATAATTGCTACTGTTATAAACACCCCAGATTTCAAAGATCTGTTGATATTGTACAATACAAAAGATAAAAAAATAAGCAACCCCATAAAACCCACATTCAGAATAAGACTGATGTACTGATTATGAGAATTATAAGACGTTGCGGCAAGTGCTGGGTTGTATTCCTGATAACAGTCAATGAGCTCATTTTTACCATCACCTATTCCAAAACCTGTTAAACCAGCTTCTTGGAATTTTTTATTCCCACAAGTATAAATAGTGGCTCTGATTTCTTCAGATGCTATAGCAGCGTTTATACGCTCCACTTGAAACAAGTCATGAATACGCTCTGAGGTGTCTGGAAAAAGAAATAATGTTCCTGCTAGGCTAGCTATAAAAACAGTGTAAGAGGCCCATACACGCCATATTTTATACTTAAAAGCCAGCAAAGTAGCTACTAATACCAAACCGAAAATAGGTCCTTTCTTTAATAACAAGATAAGTCCTAAACAAAGTACAGAACCGATGATAATAAGTGGAACACCTGTTTTTAATAACCGCTCTGTCCTAAGGAGATAAAAAATAAGGATTACTGCAATCGCATTATACATGCTCAAATAAATAGAGTGAACCGCTGGAAAGCCTTCCATTCTATTCACAAAATCTGCATATTCTCCAAAAGAAGAAATATCAAAACCTGCACTTAAAAATGAAGAAAATATAAAAAGATTAAGCGCCAATACAGCAATTATAAACACGTAAAAAAACAGTTTTAGGTTTTTTATAGCATGTGCAATTAATTCTTTAGAGACAAGGGCAAAACCCAAAGGAAAAATAACCAAAGCTGCAGAGGTCTCTACCTTGCGCAATCCATATTCTAAATCTTTACTGTACAGTAAACTAAAAACGTACAAGAGGTAAAGACCAGCGTTAAAAAGAAAGTATTCCCACTTGAACTTAGGCTTAGTTTTTATGGATTCTGTAATGCAAATCGTCAAAAACAGTGCTATGGAAATAATTTTTAACAACTGAGGTAAAATAGGCGTGCTAAAAACTAATACTAATGAAATTAGAAATAGCTTTTTATAGGAATATGATTTAAATAAACTATTCATTACCCTTATGGACTTTTAAAGATGGATTAGGTTGGGTAAGATGCATAAAAAAGAATAAATTAAGAAAAAGGGCAAATAATAAAACTCCCGTCTGACGGTCTAGAATATTCTCAGTGAGCATTAAAATACTAAAAAATAGTACTAATTGCACAAACAACATGTTTTTTGAACTAATTGCCTTTACGAAGTATACTAACAATTGTATCATAAATAATAAGAGACCTAATCCTCCTACATAATGCCATATTGCTAAATATTGATTGTGCGCATTTTTCTTTTGTTTACTATCCTTAAAAACTATGTTGTGTTTATCTTTTAAACAGGCCGCTATCAGATCATACCCATCTCCTATTCCATAACCTGTAATTGGGCTTTGTTTAATGTCTTCCACAACACATTCATAAATCGCAAATCTCATACTAGTGGAATTCTCAATATCAACTTCTTCAAAGCTAGTTTTTGCAAACACTTCTCCTAATCGAATTGATATTTTGTCTTTAAAAAAGAGACTAAAGGTAATTAGAACTGATGCTAACAAAATTAATTTAGTATTCCCTATTGCCCTTCTGTTCTTAAAAATAAATACAATTGCCGGCAAAATTAAAGCGATCATAACCCCTTTTCTGAATAACAGAAATAATACATATACTAAAATAATAGCTCCAAGACTTAGAAACACTTTCTTAAAACCTCCATATTGATCGTATATATACGGAATAAGGAATAAGGCTATCGCAAAAATCATAGAAGCATAAATAGGGTGCTGACTATATCCTTCTAGCATTCCATCAAGATAAGATAAGCTGTATTCTAGTGTTTGCTCTCCTTGATAATATCCTAAAGTCCAGAAAAAAACTACGATCATAATCGCATAAAATATAGAAGACCAAAAATAAATATGAAAAAGAAGTTTTAAATGCTTCCAGTCGCACTGTATGCGATTTCCTAAGTAATAAAAGGCCCATGGCAATACAAACAAAGAGGTGCCAGTTTCAATCCTTTTTAACCCAATACGCATGTTGTCCGTATACATTAAACTTATAGCATAAATCAATACTAATGATGATAGTACCATTGGAATCCAAATAGATATTTGACGGTTCGTTATTGTGGGTTTTTTAAATAGCAGCCAAATAGTAGCCAAGATAATAACGACTACTGGCAATGGTTTTAACTTATTAGGAAGCAAAGGTAGCAGGCCTATAGCTATCATTATGAGCATCAATATTCTTTCTTCGAACGAATTAACTTTTAATGATCGCATATTCTATGAATCAGATTTAGTACTCTTTGGAACCTTTACAAATCTCATTTTATAAACGTATCTGCCTAAAATTTGATAAATTAAAAGAACAAAGAGAGCGTAATATAAGTATCTCATGGTAGATCTTAAATTATATTCAAAGGAGTATACCACAAAGAGGATACATAAAATAGCGATTATAAAACCAAAAACCTTATTGCCTGTTTTAAACAAAAAACGCATTTTACTTTCCATAAAGCTAAATGCTATCCCAATGAGTGTGAAAAACACCCCTGTAAATATTTTTCCCATGGAAAAAACTTCTCCATTTGCACTGTATGGCGCAAATCGATTTGCTCTTAATGTATTTGCCACATCATACCAGCCTACCCATTTACCAGGTAATGGATTCACACTTATCAAAATGGTATTCCATGTTGTAGCATCTCCAACTAACGTTTTAGAAGTGACGAAAATGCCAAATATAAACGTGTAATATACGTTGAAAACTAGTCTAGAAGTGATGTCAGTAGAGTCAGTAAAAACACTCTCTACATATGGAATCAAACCATGAGTAGATAAGGATCTTACACTCATTAGAAATGCAAGATATACAAAAGAAAAAACAAAATTGACACCTAAATAAAACTTCGAAAGACCCGATTTATTTCCCGATATGAATATTAATAAACTGAAGACTAATAAGTAAACTACCGCTAATCTAGAACCAGTTCCTGTAGCAATCAACATAATTAAAGCAAAATAGAAAACAGAGATCCATTTTTGGTTTTTGTAAGAAACTCCGAGCATTAATACCGTAACAAAGCTTAGTAGCTTCATTAATGTAATGAAGCTGGTATTTTTCTCAATTAAATACTCTTCCCTAAGGAATAGCATTTCACCGTAAGAAAAAGCACATAACAAAATGATGAGACACATAAAAATATGTGTCATCATTTTAAGGCTCTCTGGCAACGAATACTGAAACTTCAAAGCACTATCAAAAGAAGAACTAAAAAGTTTACGAACTTTAGGTTTTGCAAAGTCGTAATAAAGGAGCACTCCTAAACAGAAGGCACAAAGAGCTAATCCATGAAATGAAATGGCCTCTAAAAACAGTCGGTTACTTATAAAATCAAAATTATATAAGGAGATTTTATCTTCATAAAAATAATAATAGGCCACCGTTAGTGAAATACATAGTGAATAGAAGATAATATATATGTAGATAGGGCTAATGAAATTAAACTTCACCACTTTAGATATCAGCGCTATCTGAAATATAATAAGTACTATGTAAATCCCTATCTCCATAAGTTAATTCAAAACGGACATAAATTGGGCCGCGCTCGTTTGTGGTGTGATTTTAATTCCTTGCTTATGCGCATTTAAGCTCATTTGATTGAATTGATCTGTATCTAATCGTATGATTTTTTCTATTTTGCCGATTAAATCTAAATAATTTCCAGATTTAAACTGATAACCGCTATAGCCGTTGACAACAAATACAGGAGCACCTCCACAAGCATCACTGACAATTATGGGCATTCCTGCAACGGCAAACTCATGAAGTACCACTCCATAAGGCTCATACGTGCTGGGTAATATAAAACACCCATAATTCTTAATTTCCTGAACGAGATCATCTGGTTGCATAAAGTCTTTTAAAGTTACTCCTGAATGACCTTCCAATTGTGATTTTAAACTTCCGTTCCCTATTAAGGTAATATCCCAACCCTTTTTATCTTTGATTTCTTTCCATGCCTTAAGCAATAAATCTATTCCTTTTACTGGCTCTAAACGCCCCACAAATAAAAACTTTTTAGGATTGTGTATAGTTTCTACCGCCTTTCTTATAGAGGAAAATTTATCCACATCAGCACTATAAAAATCAAATATAATATGATTTTTATGGAACCCTAGTCTTCTCGCGAACTCATATTGCGATGGACCAGCTACCCAAATATGAGAAAAATATTTTTTTAAATGTAACCGCATGTAAATACATCCCATCCACTGCTTTAGATTGCCTATCCATTGATTATCTAACCCCGCGACTACTGGAATCCCTTTTTTACGCAATAATTTACACACTGGTAAATAACCTTTATCGTACCAATTAGGTACGTAAACAATATCTGGACAGATTTGTTTAGCTAGTTCAATTAGATCTACTGACTCAAAATCAGAACGATTATAATAGGTAACTCCAGGAATTTTGGGAGCTATATAAGGTGTTAGTTTATTTTTATCCCAATGTACCACATGAACGACTGCCTTATAAGTAGACGTTAACTCCTTTATCACTGGGATGTTATAACCCATTAATTCCGCATATAGATATAAAACAGTCATTTTATTAGTTTACAAGGTTTTCCTTTGGCTTTTTTAGCTCTTTGCGATACAAAAAAGCTGCTACTAACACTAATAGAAATTCTGTAGTGACCACAGCTATTACAGTACCCTCAATTTTATACATAGGTACAATTATCAAACTTAAAAGTGCATTAAATATTCCTGCAGCAATCATAATTTTCATCAATTTTTTAAATTGCTTAGTAGCTGGCAAGTACAATACATTATAAAGCATATTTAATCCAGAGAATAAGGCAATTGAGCTCATGATTTTAAATAAATAAGCATTCTCTACTATTTGAGGGTCTTTAAATAATAAGCCTAAAATCCACTCTCCCAAAATTATGAATACGAGAGAAACAAGCACACCTAAAACCGTTACCACTAGCAGTAATTTCTTCATTAATTGATTCATCTCTTTGCTAGATTTCCTAGCCATGTATGGGTAAACAGATTGATAAATAGGAATAAACATATTCTTAGATGCCAAAATAAGCTTTTCAAAAGCAGCATATATTCCAACCATAACATCTCCACCGAATATACCTAACAGAAAAGTATTCAACGATGTGTATAAAGAGGCTGCTAGATTAGAGACAAACATGTGTGAGCTTTCCTTATAAAACGATATACCCTCATAAAAATCAGGCTTTTGCCAAGTCACGTATTTTAAACTTAGAATCAGACTCAAAATTCCAGCAATTATAAACCCTATTGAATTGAACAATGGAACTTGAATATAATCATCGGCAGAGTTAATAAAAAAGAAAAGTAACACTGTGAAAATAACTTTTGCGACAACGTTTACTACAGTTATCAACCGCATCTTTTCTATTCCTTGAAAAAACCAAACTGGAAAAATAGCTTGACCTATTACAACACCGTAACTCAATAAATATAGCTCCCAGTGGATTCTAAATTTATCAAAAGAAAAAACTAGAATTAGAAGCAAAAGAAAACACAAAAAAACCAATGCTAAACGGGCCCAAAAAACTCTAAAATAAACTTCAGAAAAGTCCTTCCCTTCAGTTTTAAGAATAGCAATTTCTCTAGTCGCAGTGATGTTAAAGCCAAAATCTGTTATCAATACAAAAAACACCATTAAAGATTGAGCAAACATGACTAATCCAAATTTTTGTAAGCCCAACTGATGCTCTAAAAAGGGAATAATAAGTAAGGGTAGTAAGTAGTTCAAACCTTGGAGGACAACTAAAGCCCCATAGTTCTTTGCCACAGTTTTTTCTTCTCCAGAAAGTTTTTTAGAAAGCTTACTCATTCCATGGTTAGATTGCCTTGATCAACACAAAAATAGCCATTTTAGTGCGCTTTTGAGTTCAAATAAGCCCCATACATCATCTCCACTCCTTTTTCAAGAGCAACCTCGTGTTTCCAACCCAATTTATGGAGCTTAGAAACATCTGTTAACTTGCGCGGGGTACCGTCTGGTTTTGAAGGGTCCCAATCGAGAGTTCCTTGATAACCTACGGTGGTTTTTATCAGATCAGCTAGGTCTTTGATAGCGATGTCTTCTCCTGTTCCTATGTTGAGGTGTGTGTTTTTAATGTCTTTATCAGTTCCTTTTACATCCTTAAATTCCACGTTTTGCATGAGGTACACACAAGCTTTTGCCATGTCGTGTGACCATAGAAACTCACGCTTAGGAGTACCTGTTCCCCATAAAGCGATGCTATTTTCTGTGATGCCATTTTTTTGTAATTCCGCTTTCGCGAAAGCGATAGTATCAACACCTAAATCTTCACATAAAGCCTGCTCATTTCCTTCCATCAACAATTTACCTAAATGCATCTTTCTGATCAAGGCAGGAAGCACATGAGATTTCTCCAAATCAAAATTATCATTAGGACCGTACAAATTTGTGGGCATGACCGATATAAAGTTGGTACCGTATTGTAAATTATAGCTTTCGCACATCTTGATCCCAGCGATTTTTGCGACTGCATAAGGCTCATTGGTATACTCCAGTGGTCCGGTAAGCAAACTGTCCTCAGCCATAGGCTGTGGAGCGATTTTAGGATAGATACAGGTGCTGCCTAAAAACAATAACTTCTTCACTCCATTTAAATAACTGTGATGGATCACGTTATTCTGAATCATGAGGTTATTATAAATAAAATCGGCTCTATAGGTATTGTTTGCTACTATGCCACCTACACTGGCTGCTGCTAGAAAAACATACTCTGGCTTTTCGGTCGCAAAAAAGTCGGCTGTGGCTTGTTGATTGGTGAGGTCTAATTCCTTGTAAGATCGCAGAATGAAATTAGAATAACCCAATTCTTTCAACTCGGCTACAATAGCGCTTCCTACCAGACCACGGTGTCCAGCGATGTATATTTTGGCAGTTTTATTCATGTGCTTTTGTTGTTAGAACTTTAAAAAAAGATATTCCCTTTCCTCTCATATAGGGCAAAGGATAAGCTTACTCATAGTAGTTGTTAATCCTATAACCACCTTTTTTTAGATATTCTTCTCGGGACATGAGATGCAAATCGCTTTCCATCATTTCGTTTACTAATTCCTGAAGGGCTATTTCTGGAACCCAACCTAATTTTTCTTTGGCTTTTGTAGCGTCCCCTATCAACAAATCTACCTCTGTCGGTCGGAAATACCGAGGGTCTACCGCTACCACTTCTTTACCTATTTCCAATTGGTACTCTGAGTTGGAACAAGAGGTTACCGTTCCTTTCTCTTCCACACCTTCCCCTGTAAACGTCACCTCTATTCCTATATATTGAAAAGCCATACGCACAAAGTCACGCACGCTGGTGGTCGTTCCTGTGGCGATCACCCAATCTTCAGCCTCATCGTGCTGTAGAATCATCCACATCATGCGCACATAGTCTTTGGCGTGTCCCCAATCGCGTTTTGCGTCTAGGTTTCCTAAATAGACTTTGTCCTGCAGTCCTTTGACAATTTTAGAAGTCGCCCGGGTAATTTTTCTGGTTACAAATGTCTCTCCACGTACGGGAGATTCATGGTTGAAAAGAATCCCATTACAAGCAAACATGCCATAAGCTTCCCGGTAATTTACCGTTGCCCAATACGCATACATCTTTGCCACTGCATAAGGACTGCGTGGATAAAATGGCGTCGTTTCTGATTGCGGAATTTCTTGAACTTTACCGTATAACTCTGATGTAGAAGCTTGATAAATCTTCGTCTTCTTCTCCAGTCCTAATATTCTTACAGATTCCAAAATACGCAAAGCACCTATACCATCTGCATTTGCGGTGTATTCTGGCATTTCAAAAGAAACTTGTACATGTGACATCGCAGCAAGATTATAAATCTCGTCTGGCTGTGTTTCTTTAATGATTCTTGTCAAATTAGTCGTATCAGTTAAATCACCATAATGCAATTTAAACTTCACATCAGTCTCATGTGGATCTTGATACAAGTGATCGATGCGATCTGTATTGAACAAAGAAGCCCGGCGTTTGATACCGTGTACTTCATATCCTTTCTTTAATAAAAACTCGCTTAAATAAGCACCATCTTGACCAGTGACTCCAGTAATTAATGCTACTTTACGATGCAGTACAGACATATTTTAATTGTAAGAAAGCAAAAATACGGTTTCCTTAGGAATTGTTATGGTCTCGCTTTCGCGAAAGCGAGATAAAAACAAGCTTTATAGCTTTTAGATCTTTCGATACCTAACGGATTCCAGACAAATCTGAAAAGAACTGAGGTTCTGTGCTATTTATTGAGAAAGCATAAAGATACCCACATAAATATGGAACACGGCTTATTGTTATTAAAAAGCATTTTAAAGCCAAATTTTATCGCACGTGTTTTCTGGAAGGACAAAAACTAGGTGTAAAGAGCCTCACTAACCTTTATAACCTGCCACAACCCCATCCAGGCCTTCCTCAACAGAAGGAATTTTATAACCAAAAACCTCTTCGGTGCTGCTGCAGTCCATCACACTATAAGTTGGGCGTTTTGCCGTGGTTTTAAAGTCGGCTACTGGATGAATTTTTTTACCTAACTGTAACTTTTTATCGATTGCCGCAGCAAAATCAAACCAAGTCATTGCTCCTTGATTGGTAAACTGATAGATCCCATAATTTTTAGGATCATTTTGAATCAGGTGTTTGATAAAACCGGCCAGATCTAATGCACTGGTAGGAGAACCCTTTTGGGAATCGACGATGCGCAGTTCTTTCATCTCTGTTCCAGCTACCCATCTAAAGAAGTTTTTACCGTGAGGTGCATACAACCAGGAAATCCTAAAGATATAGTGATCGCAATTTATTTGAGTCATTGCTTTTTCTCCGGCTAACTTACTGGCTCCATACACATTGATAGGATCTGTTTCTTGTGCTGGCAAATAAGGTGTTGTCGCCTTGCCATTAAAAACATAGTCTGTAGAAAAATGTACTAAGGTAGCTTTGTATTGTTTTGCAATCTGCGCCATTTTTTGAACTGCGAGCGCATTGATTTTATAGGCTTTTTCTTGTTCTTTTTCCGCTAGGTCTACAGCTGTATAAGCTGCACAATTAATGATATAATCTGGTCTTAAATTTTTAACCTTTTGATCCAATAGAAAGCTACAAGTAATATCTAATTCTTTACTTGAAAAGCAGTATAGCTGTTGTTCTTGTAGAACTGCTTTTATAGCGGTTCCTAGCATCCCATTGCCACCTGTAATTAGAATTTTTAACCGCATTTAATTTAGTGATTATTTGAGAAACGCTAGTTTCTCATCCTTTTCTGAAAGTATAATATCTTTTTGAGCTAGTTGCCAGTCTATGGCTAATTGTGGATCGTCATAACGCAAACCTACTTCCATATCTGGTTGGTACGTGTTATCTATTTGATAATTAACTATAGCCGTTTCTGACAATACGGAGAAACCGTGTAAAAACCCTCTAGGAACGAGTAATTGTTTGTGGTTATCACCTGATAACTCTAGCGTAAAATGCTTTAAGTAAGTAGGTGAGTCTGGCCTAAAATCCACAGCGACGTCTAGAATACGACCTTGAACGCATCTCACTAATTTAGCTTGCCCAGCATCCCTTTTTTGCATGTGTAAGCCTCTTAAAACACCATAAGATGAAGTGCTTTCATTTGTGGTTATAAAAGGTTTTTGATTAGGTAAGGCTTTAGCAAACGCAGAATTATCAAATACTACAACAAATTTACCACGTGCATCTGGAAATACAATTGGCTCGATAATTTTACAATCTAAAAGTGGGGTGTCTAGAACTTTCATTTAAATTTTATAAGACTTTAAAAACCTCAAAACAACAGGTGTTAAAGCAAATAGCAGTCCGAATCCCAAGAAAATAAACGCTCCTTTCATCGTTAAATACTGCTTTTCTATGGTTCCTTGCTTTACAAAGTAAGAACTGATATTGACGGTGTTATCAAAACTGTATTTATCTTCTCTTGCTTCTTTAAGTCTATATAAAGTAGCAGCTTTCTGATTAAATAAATCACTAAAGGTATTTGTGTTTCTCTGGTCACCCATGTATACATTTGTGCTGGCTTGGCTTTGAGAGTCGGTTGATTTTATAGCAGTTTGAAATGCATGAACTAAAGAATCTATCTCAGTCAACTGATATTCTAAACTTTTAATATTGAATGTATTGGTCTCGATACTAGATAATCGCAGACCTTTTATAACAGGATTATCTTCTACTTGTACTGCATAAGTGGCAGCTTTTCCAAGCGCTTTTTTGTCATTTCCAGAGATTTGCACCTTATAATACTCATAATCTATGTCTCTTTTAGCGGCTTTAAAGCCCTCAAAAGTGAAGTTTTCTAACGCCATTGTATCAGAAGAACGAGCAAATCCATCATACTCTTTAAGAAGCTCTGTATCATTAAAATCTGCTTTGATTTCAAAACTTTTAAGTTGCTCTGCCTCTGGTGCAGTAATTCCTAATTCATCAGCTAGAGCTAGAAAGTCTTCCTGATATACCAAAGAGTTATAATATTCTAGATTAGAAATTAATTGCGCTGCACTTTGAAAATTGGGTTGTACTCTTAACTGAGCCGTAAATGTTTTTTTTGATTCTCGACTGAAGTAATTACCTAAAACACCACCTGCTATAAAAAATATTCCCAGGAGAATAACATTGTTCTTAATGAAGATTAAAGTCAATACAATGAAATGAGCAATTCCTTTAAAGAACCCTTCTATTGCTTTGAATAGGTTTTTAAATCCATTGCTTATCCAAACAAAAACGGGCACTAAGTCTACCTCTTTTTCTTGATTATTGTTGGGTTGGTTGTCCATAAAATTCTTTTTGTCAGGTCTTCAAAGATACTAGAAGGCTTCTGATAATTTAAACGTGTCATCTTTTAAATTATTCCTCTGTTTCCAGATCTTGCTCCGTTTCTGGTTCTACTTTGATACTATTCTCCATAATTTGTTCTAGTATCTTCTCTGTAATCACATAAACAGGCTTTACACCTATTAATCCTAATCCGCCACTAGCCAGCGTATGACCGGTTTTTAAAGGGTTATCACTCGCATAGTAAGCATAACGTACTTTTACTTTTTTACGTATACTGCGTCTTACTCTAGAGGCTGCTTGTATGGCTTTTTGATAATGTGCGCCTTCCATTTCCAATCCTATCACTTTCCAGCTTGAGTTATAGAAAAATTCTAACAGGTCTTTATTTTGAAGGGATGTTCCTAAAACAGTCACCATGGATCCTGTAACCACTTTGATATCGTCGCATTCTAGGTCTTTCTTAGAAAGTCTGTTTTTAAAAGGATAATTATCTGCAGTTCCTTCAAAAACGTGCGCGTCTGGCACCATAATATCGCCTTTATCGCCTTCTAAAATTCCTGCTTTACCCATCACATTAATGGATTTTACGTTCATTTGATGTGTTTTTCCATGCTCATCTTTGAATGGTTTCAACAACTCATCCATAGTCTCATAAGCCTGCTCTCCAAAAGCATAATCCATAACTATAAGGACTGGTTTTGTGCTGGTCTCGCTTTCGCGAAAGCGTGCATCACAAAAATCTACTTTACTAAATTCACAAGATGCAAGATCAAAAATCTGAACGTTGATATTGGTACCGCTTTTATCTTTGAGCTCGCTCATTCCATTAACGAGCGCATGTTTTTTAACCAAATCCCGGTTTTTCTTACCACTGTCATTGCTCAATTCTGCAAAGACTTCCATGCGGCTTCTCTTTTCCATCTGAGAAGCCAAAGCTTTAGGTCCATAAAGCGAGTTCATAACACTGTGTAAATTGGCACTAATAATATGCAGAGGTCTTTCAAAAAGTCCTTTTTCTACCAAATGTTTTTTGATACGCAATGCCCATATATCACCATGAATATGATGCCCTAGTCGCTCTCTTAAAACTGGAGAGAAGGTAACCAAACGTTTTTCTTCATCGAGAACTTCTTGTTTAGCAAGTTTTCCCAAATGATAGATGACACTCAAAAACCTATTAGGGTTTACTGGGGTAGCAAATTCTGTATACACAGAAGTTACCTCATCAAAAGTGCGGCCTAATATATTTGCTACGTGTGTAATAGCAACTTCTTTCTCTTCCTGACTTAATTTTTTCTTTGATACCGCAGTTTCTAAACATTTCCAGTCTCTAGTGGTATTTCCAATGTCGCCCACAATCACTTGTTTCATGATCTTATGCGACTCTATCATCAAGAACGTAAGGTGCGTTAGGATATCATAAATCTCAGATCTACCTCGAGTCACCTCAATATTCATTTGCTGGCTGTCTATGCGATAGCAGTTGCGGCGTCTCTTTTTGGGAACAATTGCTTTAAAATGAGAGCCTTCATAGCCTTCATCACTAGTAAGATTAATGTAGGTGCATTCTTCTATGCCTACTGGTAATCTGTCCATTACGTAAAGCAACCCGCTTAATTCTATTTTATCCTCTGCAATAGAACCGTAGATCTCAGGCCGTATAGTAAGCAGAGATTCTCTTAAAGATTCACCACTGATGCCCATAGGCTTATAAAAACCTCGATTAAATAGGTGTCGCATGGTGATATACATGCGCTCAATGGCATTGGTGCTTTCTTGCGCTCTGGTGCGTGGTTCTACGTTAATTATAGGCATAAATGATCTTTCAGTGCAAAGATAATGTTATTAAGTAGCAGTTTACAACCGCAGAATTCAATTTTTAGTTTACGGTTCTAGCTACAACGAAATATAGCCGCAGTGCTGTGTTTATGTTTACACCAATTTGGTTTTTAAATGGCGTAGGAATAGATTGAATTGTTTTTATGTCTATTGAGGTAAAAAATTATTGCTTAGCCTGTGTTATGGAATTGTACCTAATAAATTTGAACTATATTTTCTTTAAATGATATAAAAGATATCACCATAGCCTGAGTCATAGTTCTATTTTACAGAAAATAGAAACGAATTTAGTCCGTCATTTTGATGTTTATTTGGTGTTAATTTTCAACAAATAAGAAACGTAAAAAGAAAGGATGCATAGGCGGCATTGGAATGCTAAAATGGCCTTAGTTCTCCATCACGATAAAAACATAAATAAGGTATTTGATATACTCAAAACAATTTCTAAGATTCTAAAATAATCTTTTCCAAAATCTCCGCCATTTTACGATCGTTAGAAAGTCTGGGAAGTTTATTCTGCCCACCTAGTTTACCTATGGTTTTCATGTACTTTTTAAAACCGTTTTCTGGGACAGAGGTGATTTTTAGTGGCTGGAGGATTTTTCCAGTTATTAAATCGTCGTAATACGCGTTTTGTTCTCTCATTTGAAGATCTAGCGCTTGAGATAATTGTTGGAGGTCTAGATCTGCATGATGACCAAATTCCACAAACCACTCGTGATAAGGTAATGCATCGTTTTCTGGGTTCAATTGCGGTGCTACGGTAAATTCATTGATGATGATGTGCAACTCGTTAGAAGCGGCTTTCATGGCCTCTTCTACTTCTTTACCGATTACGTGCTCTCCACTGGCGCTTATATAATGTTTGATGCGACCGGTTACCATTACTCGATAGGGACTGGTATTGGTAAAAGCAATGGTGTCTCCTATATTATAAGCCCACAATCCTGCTGAGGTAGAAATAATCATCACATAATTGATTCCTATTTCCACTTCTCCTATAGTGAATCGCGGTGCGTTTTCCTCTTGAAACTGATTTGCTGGAATAAACTCGTAGAAAATACCTGCATCGAGCAGCAAGAGCATTCCTTTCTCGTTTTGTTTGTCTTGATAAGCAAAGAATCCCTCACTGGCTGGGAAAAGTTCGATGCTGTCCACTTTGCGACCTATAAGCTGGTGAAATTTTGCCCTATAAGGTTCAAAATTAACACCTCCATAAATAAATAAATTAAAATCTGGAAACACCTCACCTACTGGCTTACCTGTGCGCTGCACAATGCGCTCAAAATACATTTGTACCCAACTAGGTATTCCAGAAATAACACTCATTTTTTCTGGTAAAGTCTCGTCGATAACTGCTTCTACTTTTGTTTCCCAATCTTCAATACAATTGGTTTTCATAGATGGTAATCTATTTTTCTGTAGGTAATTAGGAACATAATGAGCTACAATACCGCTCAACCTACCGAGTTGAATGCCGTTTTTAGTCTCCATTTCTGGACTTCCTTGAAGGAAAATCATTTTACCATCTACAAATTGTGAGTTCCCCGTTTCATGTATGTAACTTAAAATGGCATTACGTGCTGCATTGATATGTTCTGGCATGGACTCCTTAGTTAAAGGAATGTATTTTGCTCCACTGGTTGTTCCAGAGGTTTTGGCAAAATAAAGTGGTTTTCCTGGCCATAGAATGTCCTGCTCTCCTGACACTACTCGATCCACAAACGGACGCAGCTGTTCGTAATCTCTTACGGGAACGTTTTTTATAAAGTCTTTGTGTGTTTTGATACTGGAAAAGGAGTGCGCTTTTGCGAAAGCAGTACCACCAGCCGTTTTTAATAAATATTTAAAAACTCTGTCCTGTGAACCTACAGGATCTGTAGCCCATTTTTTAGTTTTTCTATCAATGATTGTGGCAAAAACTTTTGCAGCGATTGACTTTAATGACATTTACTCAAAATTGATGAAGTTAGTAGGATCTAATGGATAGCCGTCGCTCCAGATTTCAAAATGTAGGTGTGGCCCAGTGGTGAATTCTCCTGTATTTCCAACACTAGCGATCACTTCTCCTGCGAGAACCTTATCGTTTTGCTCTTTGTTAAGGTTTCCTGCATGCTTATAAACAGTAATAAGTCCATAAGCGTGCTCAAGAAGCATGGTGTATCCAGTCTCTACACTCCAACTGGCAAAAACTACGGTTCCGTCTGCTGCCGCTTTAATAGGCGTTCCAGATGCCGCTGCTACGTCTACAGCATAATGTTTAATCTCTGTATCATAGTTTCCAGAAATAATTCCTTTTACTGGAGGAAAAAAAACTAGGTTCGTTTTTGCCTTTGCTCCAGTAATAACACTGTAACGATCTGCTTGTGCTACTTCTTCTCTGAGCAAACTGTCTTCCTTGATGGGTGTAAGATCTGGTATTGCTAAGTTTGTTTCTACATTTGCAACACTGTCAATGCGCGCGTATTCTTCTGAAGTAATATCTCCATTTAGAAGCATTTTAATACGCCCATAAAACTCTTGATTAATACGAGCTACTTGTTTTAAGGAGTCGGTTTTTTTAGTGAGTTCTATCGCTATTTTCTTAGTAGTAACGTCAGCGTATCCTGGGATATACTCTCTGATGGGTGTAAATGCTATAAGTATAGTAGTTGCTGCTATCAACAAAACAGCACTTATAAAAGTCAATACAAATACATTGAGTCTGTTTAATTTAAAACTAAAACGTTCTTCAAAGGTATCGTCATTAAGCACCACCATTCGATACTGATGAGTCCACTTACTTTTTTGGTTTTTATTTTTTCTTGCCATTATAAACTAACATGAAACAAATATAATTAGTTTTTTAGGTATCAGGTAGGAAGTGATGCTTATATTTTACTGCTGTCTTTGTTAGAGAATTTATAGAATAAAGTTACAAATGAATATCTGTTTGATTGCTTTGCTCTTAAAGTTAGTGACTTAAGACAAAACACCATAAACTTACATATATTTAACATGCCAGTTATTGGTCCTTCTGCAGTATAACTCTAATCAAGAAACTGTCACTGACTATTCTACCTGCTTTCCAGATTTGAACTAAACGTACCGAAAATAATACTTAAATTATTGATTCCTTAAAGGTTTATAAAAATTTCCGTGCAGCAATGACTCTTATCTTTTACTCTACAGGGCCACTGATTCTGAACTTCGCGAAAAGATGATGCCGTTTGATCTCCATTATGTGCACTCTAAAGCTTCATATTATGATTTTCACTTAAGGCGGCCTACTGCGTTTTCGAAATAGAAATGCTTGCAGACCAACGGCTATTTGCGATGTGAGAATTCCTCTACAGGTTTTATAGAAAACCCAACCTTCCAAACCTATCAAAATGCTTCTATTAAAGATTAACAGCCTAGATAGGTGTTGTTATATGGCTTGTTGTATCTTTGTGTTCTATTAAAAGAGCAAATCATGATAGCAAATTTCTTTTTGGCAATGCCGGGTTTATGGAGTATTATTCTCATAGTAGTTGTGATACTTCTCATTTTTGGAGGTAAAAAAATACCGGAATTGATGCGCGGTTTAGGTGGCGGTATCAAAGAATTTAAGGACGCTTCCAAAGAAGAAGAGCCTAAAAAAGACGATGCTACGAACCTAGACAAGTAGTTTTCCTATTAAAATCAAAAAATCCGCATCATTTTAAAAATGATGCGGATTTTTTACGGGTTAAAGTTCGTCTTAGTCTTTCTTCTCTTCCACAAAATGAACACTCTTCAAAATAGCTTCTATCTCAAATAAATAGCCGCGCTGTGCACTGCTAGGTGCACTTACATAACCTTCTATAATCAACCAGTTGTCTTTTTCTTTATTGTAAATCGCATAGTTCACAAATGGTCCTGCGACAAACATGTCTTTGATTTCCCAAGTTCCCTTAGTTTCAAACGCAAATTTCCCGTCGATTTGACTTTCATTTACATAAGGAGAGAAAGCAGGTTCTGTCTGGAAAGGACCGCCATCTGTTAGAATCTTTGCCTTACCTATAGAATCACGCACTTTTACAATATCTAAAACAGTACTGTCGCTGCGTTTGATCCTGTTGCGATCTACTTCATAGATCATTAAATCCATGGTGCCTTCTTTAATGTCTCTACGCAACCAGAAAAAATTATTGTCGATCTCACCATTATAAGTAGCAAAACGGTAGGCACGCGGGACGATGATCTCAAAGCCAAAACGATCTTTCAACCTATCGGTATTCAAGGCTACTTTATCCATAAGATAATGCTTGCGCGCTACCTCTCCTGTGTTGAAAATTGCGATCATGTCATCAGCATTTTCTGAAATGACTCTAGCCATGTCTTTTTTATCTTTTCCTCTTACCATAACTCCTAACTGTGGGTTTGCGTACAAATCTTTCTTAACACTCACACCGCTGCTATCTGATTTCTTTAAGAACAAATAATTACGGGACTTTTTAAGCCTTCCCTTAAAAGCACTAGGCTTCACATGGTTGAGAGTAAACATGGGCTCTTCTCTTACAATACCATCTAATGGCCTAGCAAACTCTTTTCTCACGGCATCACCTAGTGGTCCGTCCCAGTCGCTGTTTTCTATAACTATCAGTATGTCGTTCAAGCTTCCTGAGCTGTCTTGAACTACGACAACTTTATCTTCACAACTTATAAAAGCAAGAACTATGGCAAGGATTAGATATAATTTATTCATGTTTACTTTAATTTTAAGGTGGCACCTACTTTAAGGTTATCTGAAGTAGTAGGATTCATTTTGCGTATGCTAGCAATAGATATGCCATACTTATTAGCTATTTTCCACAAACTGTCACCACTTTTTATTTTATAGGTAGCAGGTGTTTTACCCGTTAAGGAGCTTGATTGTATAACTGGATTTCTGGAATGAATGTAGAGCTTTTGCCCTATACGCAAGTTATTGCTCTTTAGGTTATTCCATCTCTTTATCTGACTTACTCTTACGCTGTAGGTATTGGCTATTTTACCTAGGTAATCACCATTTTTCACTCGATATACGGTTCTGCTTTGTGCTTTGAGAAGTTCTGGAAGTGGTTTTTCAATTTTTTCAAATTCCGCTTTCGCGAAAGCGTATACAGCAGCTTCATTACTCACAAATTTTGCAGCATCACGTACCGGCAATCGCAAATTATAATTTTTTCCCTTCACTACTGGAATAATATCTAACTTATAAGAAGGATTGTGAAACTGTATGACCTCAAGATCTTGGTCTGTAAATTGAGCCACATGCTCTAGAGAAATCATTCTTTTTACTCGAATCGTATCTGTAGCAATAGTTTTAAAAGTCGTTTGTTGCGGCTCAAAACCGTGCTCAGGCGCATATTTAAAAAGATACATCATCGCTTGAAAAGCTGGGACATAACCGGCCGTTTCTCGCGGAAGATAAGGTCTGATGTTCCAATAATTTTTATAACCGCCACTGCGACGTATCGCTTTATTTACATTCCCTGGACCAGAATTGTAAGCTGCTAAAACCAAATCCCAGTCTCCATAGATTCTATAGAGACTGCGCATAAATTTACAAGCTGCTTGCGTTGATTTTATAGGATCCATGCGTTCATCTACATAAGAATTCACTTCTAAGTCAAAACTGCGCCCCGTAGTAAACATAAACTGCCACAATCCAGTTGCTCCTAAGCGACTCTTGATACGTGGCTCTAAAGCGCTTTCAATCACTGCGAGATACTTCATCTCTAGCGGTATATCATACTGGTCTAAATACGGCTCAAATAAGGGAAAATAATAATCACTCAGTGTCATCAACCGTTCCATATAAACACGCTGGTAACTGAGTTTTTTATTGATCAGTTTTTCTAAAATAGGATTGTAATCTATCTGAAAAGGAGTGCTTTCGTTAATGGCCGTCAGTCGTGCTTTGAGCGTATCAGTAGGAAGTGTTTGTTTTACCGTTTCACTATAGTCCATTTGCACAATTTCTTTATACATATAATCATATAAGTCATTGTTATAAAGCTCCTTAAGAAGTTTTTCGTCCAGCTCATCTACTACTGGATATACTTTTAATGGAATTCCTGAAACGGTCGTATCCCGGGAGATTTCCTGAATAGGAATCTCTAATACCACACCTGTTCCTAATTCTAACGAATCTTTCTCAACCTTCTTAACTGGATACGCTTCATAAGTAACTACTTTTCCTGAAGTTGCTGTGGAGTCTTTTTCTACCTGAGCAATTGATGGAAGAAAGATAAAAGATGAGAGAAGTAAGAGAATGTATTTATTCATTTTGCCGTTTAATCACTGTTGATGTAAATAGGTTTTTATACTGGTAAAAACGAAACTTTTAATGTCATAAAAAACTTGGTCACTGGCTCTCATTTACAACAAATGCACTGCATTATCTATATAAAAATGTTAGATGGAGTTTTTATTCGGTACCGTACTCATTGCAGCCGAGCACTAACCCCAATGAAGGTAAAACATTACTATTCATAGATGCGAACTGAAGACTTTACCTATAAATACTAGCAACGACTTACTCCTTAATCGCAGCAATACCAGGAAGTATTTTTCCTTCCAGCATTTCTAGCATCGCTCCACCACCAGTAGAAACATAACTTACCTGATCTGCAAAACCAAACTGCTTTACCGCAGACACAGAATCGCCGCCGCCTACTAACGAGAAGGCACCATTTTTTGTTGCTTCAGAGACCGACTTGCCTAAAGAAATCGTTCCATTTGCAAAAGGTTCCATTTCAAAAACTCCTGCTGGACCGTTCCAAAGAATTGTTTTGGCGCCTTGAAGTACGTTATGGAAATTCTGACTGGATTTTTCTCCTATATCAAGACCCATCCAACCGTCAGGAATTTCTTCAATACCTGCCTTATCTATGGTCGCCATTTCAGAAAAGGAGTTGGCTATAATAACGTCTACTGGTAAATGAATGTTGGTATTCGTTTGTTTTGCTTTAGCAAGAATTTCTAATGCGAGTTCTTGTTTATCATTTTCTACTAGAGAATCTCCTATTTTACCGCCTTGCGCTTTGATAAATGTATAGGCCATTCCACCAGCAATGATGAGGTCGTCTACTTTAGTTAGAATGTTCTCAATTACGGTGATTTTTGAAGATACTTTTGCACCTCCTAAGATAGCGACGAGTGGTCTTTCTGGGGTTTTCAAAACCTTATCCAAGCTCTCAATCTCTCGATTCATGAGCATGCCGAAGCATTTTTCTTCAAAGAATTGAGCTATTACCGCAGTACTTGCATGAGCTCTGTGCGCAGTTCCAAAAGCGTCATTTATATAAACGTCACCCAACTGTGATAAGGCCTTTGCGAAAGAGGTATCACCAGCAGTCTCTTCACTATAATATCTTAAATTTTCTAATAATAAAACTTCTCCTGGCTCTAAGTTGTTAGCAGCCTTCTCAGCCAATTCTCCTTTGCAATCTTCCACAAATTGGACCTGAACACCTAAAATATCGCTGGCTTTTGCTATTACATGACTTAAAGAAAATTCTTCTTCTTTATTCTTAGGACGACCCAAATGTGACATTAATATCACAGAACCACCATGTTCTAATACATGAATAATAGTGTCTTTTGCCGCCTCTATTCTAGTCGCATCGGTCACTTTATAATTTTCATCGAGTGGCACGTTAAAATCTACTCTAATGAGCGCTCTTTTATTCTCAAAATTAATTTGATCTATAGTCATTTTATGATATTCAAAATTGATTAAAAACAAATATACTGGATATGTATTTATCCATGATGTTTATAATTGACTAAAAGAATATGAAACGCTGCGCTGATGGACTATATAAAATAGATGGTTTATATCTGAATAGTCCTTTAGCAAACTTCTAAAATCGCAACGCCCATGGTCCTGCGTCCATTTCCCTCAAGGGAAAACCTGTTTAGATAACCAAAGCGTCAGGTTCATCTATACAAATAATATTATGTTCCATGGCGAGAAGGTAAAGAAATGAGTGTTTGCCATACATTAATTCAAGCAGGTAAACCCTTTGTCCTAGACTTCGAATAAGCTCAGTGACTAAGTACAATTAAAAGAACACCAATCAAACATAATAGAAATTTTATGACCTGAAGGGATCGACTTATATTTGCAACATGCAATATCAAGACGTTTTAGGACTGGACCATATTAAAAAGCACCTGCAATCTACCGTTCAAAATGGTCGTATAGCGCATGCACAACTTTTTGTTGGGCCTACTGGAAGCGGTGTTTTACCGCTCGCTATTGCTTATGCAAGAGCTATTCTATGCGGTACAGATAATGATAGCTGTCATGCGCAACTCCATAATCTGGCGCATCCAGATTTACATTTTTCTTTCCCCATGCCTTCATCTGCTGGAAGTAGCAGTACTAAGGCAACTTCAGATATGTTTTTAAAAGAATGGCGAGCTTTTCTACTTTCTAACCCTTACGGAAGCTTACCAGACTGGTACAAAGCCATAGATATAGAAAAAAAGAATGCTGAAATACGTGTTGCCGAAGCACAGCTCATCATGAAAAAACTAAGTCTTAAATCTTATGAAGGCGGTTTTAAAATCCTCATCGTTTGGGGTGCTGATAAAATGAACACCGAAGCAGCAAATAAATTATTAAAACTGATAGAAGAGCCTCCCGCAAAAACTATCATCCTTTTAGTAGCAGAGTCTGACGATCAAATTATAAATACCATCAAGTCCAGGTGTCAAGTCATTACTATTCCTAAACTTAATACGGAGGTAATTGCTAAAGGTTTGCAAAATAACATGCAATTAACTGAATACCAGAGTTATAGTGTCGCTAGACAGGCCGATGGAGATTATAGAAAAGCGGTTCAATTTTCACAAAATAGTGCAGAAGATATACAGTTTGAGAAATGGTTTGTACAATGGGTAAGGACCGCTTTTGTCGCCAAGACGAAGATGACAGCGATCAATGACCTCATAGAGTGGGCAACTGCCGTAGCAAGTGTTAACCGTGAGACACAAATTCGCTTTCTAAACTACTGCATTGAATTCTTTAGACAAGCCATGTTAAAAAACTATAAAGCAGAAAGTGTAGTATATCTATCACCCAAAAGTGGTTTTGAATTGGGTAAATTTGCTCCTTTTGTAGATGGAAATAGAATGATGGAAGTTCAAAAACAGCTTCAAGATGCGATTTATCACATAGAGCGCAATGCAAACGGCAAAATCGTTCTTACCGATTTAAGTATAGGAATGACTCGTATTCTTCATTCTAAAAATTGAGACCTTTTAGTTTTTCATAAAGGTTTAATTATTTTACCTGAAATTATTAAAAGGCAATTGTTATAGCAAGTAAACTTTTTAATTTATGATTCTTACTTACTGCGGTGTTATACTTATTCTTATTTTTCTATTTGTGACTTATTTGATGTCTGCTTATGAAAAGCTATTTGCATGGAAAATTACAGTTGCTCATTATTGCGATATGTATCGAGGTGTTTTTTCTTCTGCAATTGTGAAGATAAGCATCCTTATAATTTCAAGTTTAGAGATTATGATCTGTATTTTAATAAGCGTCGCACTATATGATATTATAACTAATCAAAATTTATGGTATGCCTCCTATGCGTTTATACTTTCGGGTTTTCTTATTATTATTTTATTATTCGGTTTAAGAATTGTGAAGGATTATGCTGGATCTTCAGGACTGGGAATATATTTTCTAATAAGTATGATGGGGCTATTCTGGTCACAATTTATATAATCTATTATAAAATCGCATTTAATCAATAGAATTTATTAAAAACGAGTTGAAATCAAACGCTTGCAGCCATTTTCTTAAAGCCGCCTACTTGAAGGTTGCTTTACTAAAAAAGCGCTTTTAAAACAATTTAAAAGCGCTTTTTTAGTACATAAGTGATAGAACTGGGTTCTTTAGTAAAAATTGCCATGAAGTTGGATAGCAAACCGACTAAAATTCCAAAAACAAAAGGAAACATCGATTTCTTATATCTAGAAGATAAAATAGAAACATAAAAACTATCAAACCACATGGGCTTCGTTTTTATGATTTCAAACTCTTTATTAAATAAATTTTTAACAGCCTTCTTATTAAAATGAAATAAGTGCCGTGGCACATCAAAACCTGCCCAATACATTCCGTAAAATATAGCGTCGTAAGATTTATAATTAGGTAAGGCCAGAATTAAAACACCTTGAGGTTTTAATAATTTCAAGATTTCTTGTTTCTGCTTTTCTACATCTGGAACATGTTCTAACACATGATACATAGAGATAAGGTCAAAACTATGTGCTTCAAAATGCTCTAGATTTACTTGTAGCTCAATTCCTTTTTCTAAAGCTACCTGTCTTGCTTTTGCATTAGGTTCACAACCTAATGTGTCGATCCCTTGTTTTTGTAAGGCTCTGACCAAGTCTCCTACTCCAGCTCCTATATCCAAAACTTTTCCTTTTAAAGCAAACTTCTCTATAAGTGATATCTTAGACTTAAGATTAAATACTTTGGCAAAATTATAGCACCGGGCAAATAAAGAAGTTGACGTATCATCATGCGAAAGATAATATTCACTCTCATAATACCTATCCAACCCTTCTGGTTGTGGAATGGTTTTTATTAATTCTGTTGCGGGATCCATATATAAATCAAACTTTTCTTGTGTAAGAAAGTAATCTTTAAGAGTAAGGAAATGTTTTGAAAAATTCAAATTTATAAATTGTTTCACGTGAAACTATCGGCCCATATGCACCAAAAGCACAGAAATATCGCTTGGCGAGACTCCAGAAATACGACTTGCTTGAGAAACAGTAACCGGTTGAATCTTGGTCAGCTTCTCCCTCGCTTCATAAGAAAGTGACTTGATGCTTTTGAAATCATAATGAGCAGGAATCTTAACATTTTCTAGCCTGTTAAGCTTATCCGCATTATCTTTTTCCTTAGCAATATATCCCGCATATTTTACATGCACTTCTACTTGTTCCAATATATCATCATTGAGATCATTTTCCTCTAGATAGACCTTTACCTGCGAGATGGTTTTTATAGCCTCCAAATCAATTTGTGGCCTTGAAAAAACTTTAAATAATTTATCGTTTTGAGTAACCACTTTACTTCCTTTAGCTACTAAAAGAGCATTCATCTCGTTAAATTCATAACTGGTATCCCGTAAAAACTGAACCATTTTCTCTGACTCCTTCTTTTTATGATCAACTCTTTTTAATGCTTCGTCTGTAACTATTCCCAACTCTACCGCACGTGGCGTTAACCTTAAATCGGCATTATCTTGTCTTAACAGAGTTCTGTATTCGGCACGTGAGGTGAACATTCTATAGGGTTCATCTGTTCCTTTTGTAATCAAATCATCTACAAGAACCCCTATATAAGCTTCATCCCTTCGAAGTATAAAAGCCTCTTCATCTCTTATTTTACGTACAGCATTAATACCCGCCATTAGACCTTGTGACGCAGCTTCTTCATAACCTGTTGTTCCATTTATTTGTCCTGCAAAGTATAGGTTATTCACTAACTTAGTTTCTAGCGTATGCTTTAGCTGTGTAGGTGGAAAATAATCATACTCGATAGCATAACCAGGTCTGAAAAATTTTACCTTTTCAAAACCTACAACAGATCTCAAAGCCTTAAACTGTATATCTTCTGGCAAAGAAGTGCTGAAACCGTTTACATATACCTCGCATGTATTCCATCCCTCAGGTTCTACAAAGATTTGGTGCCTATCTTTATCTGCAAAGCGCTCTATCTTATCTTCAATACTGGGACAATAACGTGGCCCTACAGACTTAATTCTACCATTAAACATAGGAGACCTATCAAAGCCTTCCTTAAGTATATTGTGAACCTCAGGGCTTGTGTAAGTCATGTGACAATCCCGTTGCTGTTTCAACGAACTCGTTAGATTACTGTAACTAAATTTTGACGTTAACACATCACCAGGTTGCGGTTCCATTACCGAATAATCTAACGACCTTCCATCCACGCGTGGAGGCGTTCCTGTTTTCATTCTACCCGCTTCAAAACCCAAGTCTACTAATTGTGCCGTGATACCTGTTGACGCTCTTTCACCAGCTCGACCACCACCAAAATTTTTATCGCCTATATGAATCAAACCATTTAAGAAAGTCCCGTTTGTTAGTACAACAGCTTTTGCACGTATTTCAATTCCTAATGCAGTACGCACACCCACAACTTTTTCCCCTTCGACTATTAAACCGAGAACCATTTCCTGATAGAAGTCTAACAATGGAATCGCTTCTAATTGCAGCCTCCATTCCTCTGAAAATCGCATCCGATCATTCTGCGTCCTCGGTGACCACATAGCAGGTCCCTTAGACTGATTCAACATCTTAAATTGTATCGCACTTTTGTCAGAGACAATACCACTCAAACCTCCCAAGGCGTCAATTTCCCTTAAGATTTGGCCCTTTGCAATACCGCCCATGGCCGGATTACAACTCATCTGTCCTATAGTTTCTAAATTCATAGTAACAAGTAAAGTCCTTGAACCCATATTTGCGGCAACTGCGGCAGCTTCACTACCTGCATGTCCTGCGCCAACTACTATTACGTCGTATTCTTTATCAAACATTGTTTATTGTTTCACGTGAAACATCCCGATTTTTTCATTCTCTTTATCCCGCATCACTTGCGTTTCTAAATCACTCTTATCCCCATAACCACAAAGATGTAATAACCCATGTGCCATGACACGGTGTAATTCGTTTATCTCGCTTACACCGAATCTGCCAGCATTTTCTTTTACTCTTTCTGTACTGATATAAACCTCACCATTGATCAATCCGTTTTCAGAATAGTCGAACGTAATAATATCCGTGTACGTATCATGATTCAAATGATTCTGATTGATCTTAAGCAGAAATGCATCAGAGCAAAAAACAAAACTTAGTTCACCTATTGTTTTGTTCTCTGAAACTGCCATAACCTCCATCCATTTAGAATAGGCTATCTCATCTAAAGGTCTAAAATCATTTTGATAACTTAACTCAATCATTGGCTTTAAAATACTCCTTCACTTTAGTGCGATATTTGGGCTGTAAAGGTAAGACTTGTCTATTTAAAATCTCCTTGTTATTGAAGTACTTAGCAGTTTCAAAATATTTAGCATTCGTTGTATTATTAAAATCACGCACGTTGCTACGCGCCTCTCGTTGATTCTCTTCCCCTTGCTCTAAACCGGCATCATTTAACTTCAATAGATCGTGTTGAATATCCATCATTCGTTGTTGTACTTCTCTATTAAAACCTTGATCTAACAACTTACGCTCCACCGCTTTCATCTTATCTGTTATGTTTCCAACCTTTTCTTCCAAGCCTTCACGACGTATCATGTCCTCAAGTTCCCCACGCAATTCTTGCTGCTTTTTATATATATCATAAATACGTTTAGCCTCTTCCTCACTCTCTCGATAGCTTTGATTCTCTCCATCTTCACCGCCAGAACCGTTACCACTTCCAAGACCATTTTTTGCATCCTTTCCTTCTTCTTCTCCTTCTCCGTCCCCATTACCTTCGCCTTCGCCTTTTTTCCCTGACTTCCCAGATTCACCACCTTCCCCTGACTCACCAGCTTCTCCTGACTCACCATTTTTACCTTCCTTTCCCTCTTTACCTTCCTTTCCCGGCTTTTTCCCTTCACCCGACTTAGCTAGACTTTCCTGCTTTTTAATTATATTGGGCAATTGAAATCCTTGTCCACTCTCACCGTCTTTACCCTTTCCTGGCATGGGTATAGCATTATTCATAGCATCAAGTGTATTGCTCAACATATCAGCCAGTGTATTTGCACCTTTCAACACAAACTGCTGAGATACCTGCCCTTGCTGCATCTCAAACTCGGCTATTTGTTCTAAAGACTTTTCTAGATAATAATAAACATCTGTCACCTCTTTATTCACTTCCTGACCTATTTTTGGATTGCGGGTTGCCAGAGCAAACAAGCTGTCATCTACATGCTTAAAAGCACTTTCTAATTCTTTCTGAATCTTGAGTTTCATTCCTAAATTAGGACTGAGGCGACTCATTTCTTTTGTTGACTCCATCAAATCCTCTTCTTGAATGGAAAACACTATTAAATTATCCAGTATCTGTCGTAAACTTTCTGCATCTTCCTTCATACCTTCTTGAGACATCGCTGACATCTGAGCTGCCATAGAAGCCGCTTGCTTCTGCATCTTCTCTGAGACACTTTTTTGTTTCTTTTGAGCCTGTGGTTTTTTAGACTTCTCTAAATCATTACTGGACTGCTCCTGCTCCTCTTTTATTTCTTCAGACTCATCAGGTTCAAACTCCAATGGCAGCGCCTCTTTAAGCCCGTCATTTTCATCTTCTAATTCCTTGAGCTCCTTTTCCCAATCTTTGTATTCTTCATTGAGTTTATCTTGATCTTCCTTTTTATTTTCAGCGGGCTTTTTCTCAGATTGCTCTTTTTGCTTTTGAGCCAATTTTTCCAATTCCTTTCCTAATTGTTCAAACTTTTGCTGAACGTAGTACCTCTTTGTAAGCTCTAACAACTGCTCGAGATTCCTCTTTTGTTTTTTAGAATTATTCTTTGCCTTATCCATCTTATCTTTCAATTCTTCCGGATCTAATTTATCTTGATATTCCTGTAGCTCTTTAAGAAGCTCTTCATTCTTCTTTAATTCCTCAGCACTCTTTTGCATGCGGTCCTCTAGTAACTCCTTCATCGGATCTTCCTGTGGATTAGATTTTTGAAGATTATCCTTCATTTTTTCCAATTCCTGACGCATTTTCTGTTCTTGCTTTTGCTGGTTCTTTAAGGCCTGTTTTAACTTTCGTTTATCGTTAAAACTACGTTCCTTTTTTTGCAGTTGCTCTTTAGATATCTCGTCTAATTTTTCCTGTAGTTTTGCTTGTTCTTCTAAAGCTTCTTCCATATTAGATACCGATTCCTTTTGCTTAGAAAGTTGTTTGTCTTCATACTCATCGGTAGTGAGCTTGCGGTAGGTGAAAACTTCAGATTTAGAAGATTTAAAATCGTTAACTGCATCATTATCAATTACTTCAAAATAATATTCGTAACTATTTCCGGACTGTAATGGCAGGTTGCCAGGAAATACGAATAAAAACTGGTCAAAAGTGCCTCGGTTAGAGCCAAGGTCATAATTTTTGGTTTTTGAAACCTCATCTGCAGGGTAATAAACCAATTGCATTTTTCGGATTCCGTAATCGTCGGAAACTTGCCCTTTAAAGTACCTAACATCGGCATCGATAGAATCCACTTTCATTTCCAGATCTAATTCGGGATATTCATCTTTTACCACATCAATTTTAAAATGGAGTACTTCGTAATCTTTGATGTTCTTATTAGAGGTTGCTATGGAATATTTAAAAGGTTGTACGACTGCTTTCGCGAAAGCGAAACTACCATCCTTCTCCCGAAACAAGGTTCTATCTTCCTTGTGGATGAAGTCTACTTGAGAAGTTTTTGAAGTATTCAACTTCCATGTGATAGTTGTTCCTTGTGGAACAATAGCATTTCCAGTGCTGACCAATTTATCATCTCGTTTACCAGTATGAGACGGATAATCTAGGAACAATTCAAATCCCTTTAACACTGGAACATCATTCACATCGAGTAAAAAGGTTGTACTCTTTACCTCGTTTGCCGATAGAAAAAACTCTGTAGGTACTAAGGGCTTGGAAAATATAAAGCTGAATTTACCTGGTGACTCCTGCGTTAAAAAATACGTCTGATCATTAAAATTAATACTGGCGTTTTCTGGGAGTTTGCGACCACTAACCTCTACATTCAGTTTAAAATCACGACGCTGTAAGGTATTGAGATCTGAATTGAGAATGGTAAAAATAAAAGGCGCTAGTGGTAAGTATTCATTGTTAAAATCTGCGACACGTTTTGCGCTGTCTGTTAATACTTCATTGTTTCCAGTGAATAATAGTCCAGCTATTATAACCAGTGGAATGGCTAAATAAGGTAAAAACTTTTTATTTCTTTTGTAATCAATAGCAAGCGTAAAAGGAATAGGTTTAAGGTGTTCGCTCTTTTGATTAATGCTTGCCCAAGTAAGCTCATCATCGCCTCCGTTTTTATGAAGCTGTAAAACGTTAATTAATTTATCAGAAACTTCAGGAAAATGAATTCCTATCATGGTACTGGCATCTCTAAAATTAATACCACGATATAACTGGAGCAAACGCGCAAGAGGAACTCCAACAAAGCGAACTAGCAAAAATAATTCCATAACAATGAACAATCCGAAAAGAATAGTTCTTCCCAAAGGATTGAGCCATAAAAAATACTCAATAACTACCGTAAATAAAAAGTAAAGTAATCCAAGAGCTATAAATAAAATCACACCGCGTATTAATGCGTTGCGGTAATATTTACTGATAAACCGTTTGAGCTTTTGCTCTATAATTTCGAAATTTGTCATTTTGTATGTTGTCGTGTACTTATCGTAAATATAACGGATTAGAGCGACCTTTATGTTAGGAGGAACACCAAGCAATAAAAATGATCGCAATGCACTGAAATAAGAGTTAAAACAAGTCCATTTTTGAGTAATACTTAACTTTTACCGCTGTTTTTTATAAGTGCTAAAATCCACAGCATTAACTTGGAAGTACTCATAAAAATGAAGCTAGAAATCTGGGCTTAAACTCAGCACTTTTCTGGATTGTATTAATTTGATATGATATTTTTTAGGAGCTGCTAATTCCATAGTTGACTTATGGTAAAAAAGTTAAAGAACAACTTTAGGCTATAATCGTAAAACTATGGAATTCGACATTTCGATAAGAAGATTAAAAACTAATCTTAGAATTGCGAGCGGTTTTGTCTAGCTGCCTATCAAGGAAAACAAATACTCTTTTTTTTGATTCAAATTGTGGTCCCGTACAGTTAGGCTGTAACGTATTTAAATCAAAAATAATTGATTCCTGAAATACATTAGAAGAAGTATACTTTCTAGCTGATACTTTTAACAAATATAAAAAACGAAAATAGAACGCTTTATCCTAATCATTGCGCAGGTCAGAAAAGGATTTCTCGTACACGCCAGCAACGCAAATCGCTTTTACAACAACAAAGACGGTCCTGTTTTTCCAAAAACTAAAATTAATTCTATCCATTCAAAAACTAACTGTACACGGTTATTCATACTGCATACTAACAACAATTACATATCTTTGCTGGTACATTAAAAATGCTAAAAATGAGTACAGATGTACGTGTGAGATTTGCCCCTAGCCCAACGGGACCTCTTCATATAGGTGGCCTAAGAACGGCACTTTTCAACTATTTATTTGCTAAAAAACACAACGGTACTTTTATCCTACGTATAGAAGATACAGATCAAAACAGGTATGTAGAAGGTGCAGAAGATTACATCGTTGACGCGTTAAACTGGTGTGGAACCCCTTTTGATGAAGGACCAGGAAAAGAAGGTGATTATGGCCCCTACCGTCAGAGCGAACGCAAAGAAATCTACCGCGCTTATGCAGAAGAATTAGTAGATAACGGTGCTGCCTACTACGCATTTGATACTGCAAAAGAACTTACTCAAGCAAGAACAACCGCTGAAGCTAAAAAAGAGACTTTTATATACAACCATACTAATAGATTGACCTTTACCAATTCTTTGACGCTAGATACCGAAGAAGTTCAAGTAAGAATACAACGAGGCGACGCCTATACCGTGCGTTTCAAACCCGAATTAAAAACCTTAAATATGTTCGACGAAATCCGTAAAGGAATTGAAATCGATACCTCATTATTAGATGACAAAGTCATTTTTAAAAGTGATGGCATGCCTACCTATCACTTAGCAAACGTGGTAGACGATCATTTAATGAAAATATCACACGTGATACGAGGAGAGGAATGGTTGCCTAGTATGGCGTTACATGTTTTATTGTACGAAAGCTTCAACTGGGATCCTCCTAAGTTTGCACATTTACCTTTAATTTTAAAGCCTACAGGTAAAGGAAAACTAAGCAAGAGAGATGGAGATAAAATGGGGTTTTCTGTATTCCCTCTAGAGTGGAAAGATCCTACCTCTGGCGAACTTTCTACAGGTTTTAGAGAAGATGGTTTTCTTCCTGAAGCGATGGTAAACATTCTTGCCTTCTTAGGATGGAATCCAGGATCAGATCAAGAGATATTTAGTCTTCAAGAATTAATTACCTCTTTTAGCTTAGGAAAAGTAAATAGCTCTGGGGCAAAATATGATCCTGAAAAGGCAAAATGGTTTCAGCAACAATGGTTTGTAAATCAAGATGATGCTGTTGCAGGTGCCGCTTTCGCAAAAGCATTACAAGAAAAAAATATTTCCTATGGCTCCGAAGATTACGTAACCATAGTCACTGGTATCGTGAAGGAACGTGCTGTATTCACAGCGGACCTTTTTGAATTAGCCGGATTCTTCTTTGTAGCACCAAAAACCTATGACGAAAAAAATGCTGCAAAAGCATGGAATAAAGCCACCAATGAAATTATGTCCAACATTATCCAAGTCATTAAAACAACCGAAGAGGATAGTGCTGCTGGATTAAGTGCAGCGGTTAAAGAGTGGATTACTGCTCAAGACATAGGGTTTGGAAAAGTAATGATGCCCTTGAGACTCGCTCTAGTAGGAAGCTTAATGGGGCCAGATGTATTTGAAATAGCTTCTATGGTAGGCAAAAATGAAACTGTAAATCGCATTGAAACGGCCATGCAAAAATTAGGCTAATAGTAGATTTGAGAAATCGATAAAACACAAACTCTGTAAACACCAATTACCAAATAGTATTTCCCTTAAAAAAGAAACTCAGTTCTCGCTCCTGCAATAACTGGCTAAGAGAAAAAAGTGCTGATTTTTGATGGAAGATTAAAAATAAACCCTAGCTCCTACACTTATAAAACTAAAGTTTCCATCGATATCATCACCAGCAAGCTTTGTACCTGTTAATGAATCTATAAACGAATAATGATAATGAGCCGTTACTCTAAAATTACGAACACCACCAGAAAAACCAATTATACCGTTTAGATTTAACGGCATGGTATTTTGAAATTCTTTTAAAGCGAGTTGGTTCAATTCACCTATAAAGGATTCTTGATATTGCTCTTCATTGGCTATTTTAAGTTCGCCATTTAGCTGCAAGGCAGGGCCTAGTTCCAAAGAAAAATGATCACTTTGAGCTATTTTCCAAGCCAATAAAAACTTGATCTCCACTCCTACCATACTCATATCAATCTGATCATTAGTTAGATGTTCATTCACTGAAAAGTTGTGATTAAAAATTCCTAGAGAATAAATCAGATCAAAATCATCTCTAAAATCTCCTCTAGTTTCAAAGTTTGCTGACCAACCAACTCCTTGAGACACATTTACATCATCACTAACTATATTAAAAAAAGTAGCATCGCCTCCTAAACCTACACTATTGTTATACGTATTTTTACGATTCACAAAATTGTAATTGACAGCAAATTTTTCTTTGATAGATCGACCCTTTCGAAGATTTTTTTCCATCTCTAACGGTGCTATCGATAGAAAAGAATTACCTACCTGATATTGTGCAAAGCTTGAAAAAGCTGAAAAAAAGAATAATAATACATGCAAGGTATTTTTCATATTGATTGTAACTAATTAGGCAAACATACTACTAATACAGAATAAGTGAGTAACTTAAATTTTTAAATCTACTGTCTTATCGTCTAAAGCGTTAACTATTTCAAAACAAATAGTTGCCTATTAATAATCTTTTAAAAAAATAAATTATGGAGTTCTTTATAATACCCCTTTTACTTGTGATAGGATTCTTCCTATTGCTAGGAACATTTTTTACTGTGAAACAACAAACCGCCGCAGTGGTAGAACGTTTTGGCAAGTTTACAAGTATGCGCCAATCTGGATTACAACTTAAAATACCCTTGGTTGATAAAATTGCGGGGAGAATAAATTTAAAGATTCAACAACTAGACGTAATTGTCGAGACAAAGACCAAAGATGATGTATTTGTACGTCTAAAAATATCAGTTCAATTTCAAGTGAGAAGAGAAAAAGTATACGATGCCTTTTACAGACTTCAAAATTCAAATGATCAAATTACGGCTTATGTGTTTGATGTAGTACGTGCTGAAGTACCTAAAATGAAACTAGATTATGTTTTTGAAAAGAAAGACGATATTGCCATAGCCGTAAAACGTGAATTAAATGAAGCAATGATGGATTACGGTTATGATATCATTAAGACGCTTGTGACAGATATTGATCCCGACATCCAAGTGAAGGCTGCCATGAACAGAATAAACGCTGCAGAACGCGAGAAGACAGCTGCTGAATATGAAGCTGAAGCTGACCGAATCAAGATTGTTGCCAAAGCACGCGCTGAAGCAGAGTCTAAACGTCTTCAAGGACAAGGTATTGCAGACCAACGCCGTGAAATAGCTCGTGGTCTAGAAGAAAGTGTGGACGTATTAAATAACGTAGGAATAAATTCTCAGGAAGCAAGTGCATTGATAGTTGTTACTCAACATTACGATACGCTACAATCCATAGGCGAATCTACACAGTCTAACCTAATTTTACTTCCTAACTCTCCACAAGCTGGTAGTGATATGTTGAATAACATGATTGCAAGCTTTACAGCTAGTGCTCAAATAGGGGAACAAATGAAAAAGACTAATGCCACCAAAGAAGCAAAAGTTAAAAAAGAAGCAAGACCTCAAAAAGAAGAGGAATCCGGTTTCGATACAGATTGATAGAATGAATAGTTATCAAAGCAAAGATGCTTTGATATAGCTCTAAATAAATTCCTTTAAAACACAAAAGCGCGATCTTTAAGGATCGCGTTTTTCATGTAGCGGCTTGATGTTAAAACCCTAGATAAGTATTATTTTTTAAGACCTAAAAGTTTTTTTACTACTTTAAGAACAACAGCTTTTTTTGTAATCGAGCCTATAATATGAGATAACATAGAAACAGCAGAAAGACTTTCTTTAACATCATTTATTTGAAGTTTAATAGTTTCTTGATGAACTTGTTGCTGTAACTTAAGGTATCTTAAATCACGATCCATCTCCTTAAAATTGTTGTAAACCCTCATAATTCTATGGTTAACCTATTTGTTATCGTTAAAAAATTGAATGCTCGCTTTCTTTACTAAAGCATTTTCTAATACTTTCTTTAAAAAGAAGGATAAAATAATCACCAGTAAGGTATAAAAGCCTCCCACTATTAAGTAACCCAGCGCAACACTTTCTAGAAATTCTCCCAAATAAATAGCTGTTGCAACACTTAAAAATAATAAGGCGAGAAAAGAAAAGAAACCTAAGATGATCTTATAACTACTAAAAACAACCCCTTTCATCACTTTTTTAAAAAGGTCTAGTTTATGGTAACTGATAGAAGACTCAATGTAATCTTGAGTAGCTGTTGTAAATTGTTTAAAGTTGTCAGATATATTGTTTCCCAAATCCTAGATTTATGAGTTAACCGTGGTTTCTGTTTTCGACGCTCCTTTAGATGAAGACGGTTTTTGGAGCTTCGCGTTTTGAGCACGCAACTGTTCTAGTTTATCTTCTAAAGCTGAGATAGCGTCGTCTGCTTTGTAACTAGCACTTGAAATTGCTGTTTCAATGCGATCGCCTAGAGTTCCTGTAAATTGAGTTGATTTAGAACTGGTCGTTGATGAAATATGAGCGGCCTTTTCAGAAACCTGTTCATAAGTCTTACTTGCTTGTGCTTCCAGTTCTTTTTTGGCTTGTTTGGCTTGTTTCTTTATTTTTTTTCTTGTTTTTTCCCCGCTCTCTGGTGCGTATAGAATTCCTATTGCTGCTCCTAGGGCTGCTCCTGCAACTAAGGCGATTACTGTATTTGACTTAGACATAATTATTTTTTAAATTTAATAATTAAAGATATTAATATAATAATAAATTCTTAGTTAATAAGTAGTTAAGCTTATAGAAGGATCACTAAATCTGTATTAATTTTTAAATTTAGTTAAAATACTGATTATTTAATAATAGAATATAGTCCACATAAGTAAGCTTATTGAAAACATGAGATGCCCAGTATTGTGGGACTAATTTTGTTCTGCTTTCGCGAAAGCGAAACAAAATTAGAATATTTATTAAGCATCCAACTTTTCCCAAGTATCGCGCAAAGTAACCGTACGGTTGAAGACCATTTTATCTGGAGTGGTATCTGGATCTACACAAAAATATCCCATACGTTGAAACTGTACCGTTTCTCCAATTTGAAGGTTTTTCATGGCAGGCTCTGCCATAGCGGTAATTACTTCTAATGAGTCTGGATTGACAAACTCCATAAAATCTTTTTCTTTATCTGTATCTGGAGATGCAATGGAAAATAAACGGTCGTAAAGCCTCACTTCTACTGGAACAGAATGAGCAGTACTTACCCAGTGTAGGGTTCCTTTTACCTTACGAGTACTCTCTTCTGTACCACTACCACTTTTAGAATCTGGATCGTAAGTAGCGTGAATCTCTATAATATTACCATCTGTATCTTTAATACAGCCTTCGCCTTTTATGATGTAAGCGTTCTTCAGACGTACTTCTTTCCCATTTTTAAGACGGAAGAACTTCTTGTTAGCTTCTTCTCTATAATCCTCACGCTCTATGTAAATCTCTCGTGAAAAAGGTACTTCTCTAAAACCTCTGGATTCATCTTCCTGACTATTTTCTGCTTGGAGCATTTCCACTTTTCCTTCTGGATAATTAGTAATTACTAGTTTAATAGGATCGAGAACACACATCACGCGGTCTGCGACCTTGTTTAAATCATCCCGTAAATGAAATTCTAAGTGATTCATGTCTACCAAATTATCGCGTCTACCAATTCCAATAGACTCTGCAAAGTTTTTAACTGCTTTTGCCGTATAACCTCGACGCCTTAAACCAGAAATAGTAGTCATGCGTGGATCATCCCAGCCAGTTACTATCCCGGCTTCCACCAGTTTTTGTAATTTACGTTTGCTTGTAACAGTATGTGAAACGTTTCTACGAGCAAATTCACGCTGTTTAGGACGTACTTTATCAGTATCCACAACTCGATCAAGGAACCAGTCATAAAGCTCTCTGTGCGGAAGAAATTCCAATGTACAGAAAGAATGTGTGATTTGTTCCATATAGTCACTTTCTCCATGTGTCCAGTCATACATAGGATAAATTTTCCAAAGATCACCTGTTCTATGATGTGTCAGGTTCACCACACGATACATGATAGGGTCACGCATAAGCATGTTGGTAGACTGCATGTTGATTTTAGCACGTAAGATGTGTTCTGATTCTCCATACGCTCCGTTTTTCATTCCCTCAAAAAGCAGTAGGTTTTCTTCCACACTTCTGTCCCGATAGGGTCCATTTACACCAGGCTCTGTTGGGGAACCTTTTTGCTTTGCAATTTCATCGCTTGACTGAGAATCTACATAAGCTTTTCCGTCTTGAATCATCTGAATGGCCCAGTCATATAACTCTTGAAAATAATCTGATGAAAAACACAGGTTATCCCATTTATAACCCAACCACTTTACATCTTCCTTAATGGCTTCTACATACTTAGCTTCTTCCTTTGCAGGGTTCGTGTCATCAAAACGTAAATTCACTGGTCTGTTATACTTCTCTCCTAACCCAAAATTAAGACAGATGGCGCTCGCATGACCTATGTGCAAAAAACCATTAGGCTCTGGTGGAAAACGAAAACGCAACATGTCTTCAGAAAAACCACTATTCAAATCGTCTTCTATAATGTCTTCTATAAAATTATTAGGCTTTTTATCTTCACTCATAATATTCTCTTTTACTGATACAAAGTTATAGCAATAAATCTCAAAACTATGGATTTAAAGCACAGTTTATGTAAGCCTTCTTAATTCTGTAATACCACTTATAAATTCAGTCAAGCTGAATACTTTGAGAGATAGAAACAAATCAAATAATAGGTGTCTAAAATGTACTTCATGCCTAAAATAGTAATAAGGTTACTCAAGACGTATTTATTATTAAATAAGCACTAATAACCTCATACCACCTATCTTTGTATTATGCATAAAATACAATTAGAAAACGTACGAATTTATAGCAATCATGGGTGCCTTCATGAAGAAGATTTAATCGGTAGTGAATACCGAGTCGATCTAGAAATAAGTGCAAGTCTTTCTAGAAGTGCTAAAAGTGATGACCTCATAGATACCGTAGATTATGTATCTCTTAATAAAATAATAGTAGAAGAAATGGCACAGCGTTCTAAACTTTTGGAACATGTAGCACAGCGCATCCTAGATCGTATATTAACGGAAGAATCTCTTGTTGAAAGCGCTGAAATTAAGGTAGCTAAGATCAATCCGCCTATAGGTGGCGATGTCCAGAGTGTCATCATTATTATGCGTCAAACAAGAGGTTAGACCATTTTATTTAGCATATAATAACAATCACTTAGTTCTATAAACTCCACGCAGGCTAAAAATTGAATAGAAACAATGCGTTTTTATATGTACAACCATACGGCTATGATTTTTAACAAAGTATGCGATTGTACTTTCATGCAGCTGTAAATAATTATACATTTTCTTAATTTCAAAATAGGAATAGAGGAATTTATACTTACTTTTGTCCTCCTATTATGGTACCATGGCCGAGCGGCTAGGCATGGGTCTGCAAAACCTAGTACAGCGGTTCGAATCCGCTTGGTACCTCTAAATTCCTCAATCTTATATGGTTGGGGATTTTTTGATTATTACAGCTGGTTATTTAAAAAATCTTGTGTTGATTTCCCTGCTTCACCGAAACCTTAGCTATCTGGATCTGTGGCAATTTTGTATTTCATCTCCCCAATTATTTCTAGTTCTAAAGCTGGCGGGACTACTTCTTCTGGTAACAAATTAAATTTATTTTCTATTTTTTCCGTAGCGTTAGGAAAAGCACCTTTACCTATTAATACCGCGCCACAAACAAACATAATAACAGCTATGAAACGTCTTAACCAATATATTCTCAGTGTTGTTAAATGCTTATTTAAACTTTTTGCTAAAATAATCTTACCTATATCTATAATAAAATAGGTAGCTAATATAGATGAGAAAAAGACTGCAATACGCTCGCTATCATTATCCAATTGCGGACTAAAAACGACAATTAAACCCAACCAAAAACCCAATACTCCTATATTGATAAAATTGAGCAGAAACCCTTTAATGAATAACGCTATATAATTATTTTTTTGCGCCGTAAGAACTTCTGTATCTACCTCTTTAAGAAATGTTTTTTGTGTTTTTACGAAGGTTACAATTCCATATATACAGAGAATACTACCTCCAAAGATAAAAAGTCCTGGATCATCTTTAAGCTTTTCGAGAATACTTGATGTCATGAAATAGGCAGCTAAGAGAAAAACAATATCTGCAATAATAACACCTGCGTCTAATGCAATAGCCGCCCTAAAGCCCTTTATAGCGCTCGTTTCTAATAATGCAAAAAATACAGGCCCTATGAGAAAGGCTATGACCAGACCTATAGGTAAAGCTGCAAGAATATCGTCAAACATTAAGAATTGAGTTGATTTTCAAAGGTAGGAAAACACACAAACTTATCAAATATAGAAATGAATTTGTTCCCTATTCATTAAACTTTTCTATATAGTGCTTAAAGGCTTAAAATAAATTTAGAATTACTAGTACTCCATAATCTCTACTCTACCACCTAATAAAGTCTTTTTCTTCACATTTACTGGATTGCCGTAAACCATTACATCTCCACCGGCTCGCACATTGATATCGACAGTTTGTGTAGCATAAATTTCTACCTCTCCACCAGCCTGTACGTTTACTTTCGTGTAATAGGTTCTCAATTTGGCATTCTCTACAATCCCTCCTGTGTTCACCACTAAAATTTGATCTTCTACTTGCCCAGATAACTCTACGATTCCACCAGTAACTGCTCTTACATCTAAATTTTTCACCTTTAAACCCGCTTTAACCGAAGCTCCTTCCTGCACCTTTATCTCTAATCTATTTTGTTCTATCAACTCATTAGATACAACTCTAGAACCCTCATTTGCATCTATCGTCAAGAGTCTTTTATAATAAACATATACAAATGTTTCTACACCGTCAAAAATCTTTTCTGCACGCATACGTATTTTTAATACTCCATTTTTTTGAACGTATTCCACATCTTGCGCGTCCCTCCCAGAAATAATGATCTTATTTTCGGAAGATTTTACCAAACTTACAGTGATAAGATCATAAGTTTTTAACTTATCAAAATCAGATACTATAGCTTCAATGGGATTTTGAGCTACTGATAAAAAAGAAAAAAGGATTGGAATAATAAATAAACATGACTTCATAATACTATTTTTTTAAGGACTTCGCTTTTTAAGAAATGTTACAGTACCAGATTTATAAACATGTAAAACGTTACTCATTTCTAAATACCACCTTTTACTAAACGAACATCAATACTGAAAATTCCTATTCTTAGTGCCTTGTTCCATCAAAGCAAATCTCATGCCAAAGCAATTAAATATACCAATTGCACATCTATAAATGAAAAATTTCAAGTGTATAAAGACAACTAAGAAGTTCCTGATAAGCAACTAAAAAATCACCATACTCTTTATACTTACTTCTTGAAAAAATAAACTAGAAATGAAAATATTATAAAAAATTGACCTGGAATTTTTAAGCGCTATTTATTACAGATATACACAGATCTCGTATATTTTCAAAAGAATAGTGACTATGTGCTGTGCGTCCATTTTCTAAACACATTTATGTACACCTATACTATAAAAGTCTTTCAAAATTAAAAATATCAAAAGCTTTCATTCTTCAAGGAATAAAACCTTTTATTTAAAATGAAATTTTAAGTATCGCTTTTAGTCCATTAAAGAAGACTTTATTAAAAACATCAAGTTTGCTCCTGACTTTTTAGATTGTATCTATCTAAATACCTTTTTACTTTGAAGAATAAATACTATTTATTTAACTTAATGCCTATTTCCTTTCCAAGTACCACCGTATGAATAGTACGGTAAAGATTGCTGTTTTTCTGTACAAGATTTACAGCAAAAAAGCCACTGACCATTTGCTGTAATCTGTATCCTATACATAATACTATCTTCTTGCTGACAAATAGCACAAATCTTTGTTTTCACAGTTACATTTTCTCCACTGCTTCTCTATTTCCTATCATCCAAAAATCAAGATGTTTCTTAACAAGATCTGCATTTTTTACTTTTACATAAACCTCATCCCCTAACGTATAGGTATTTTTAGTTTTGCGACCTATTACAGCAAATTCTTCTTCTATATATTCATAGTTATCATCATTTAAATCTCCTAAACGTATCATTCCTTCACATTTATTAGCAATAATTTCTACATAAATACCCCAATCAGTAACTCCAGAAATAACCCCTAAGAATTCTTCATCAGCATGATCTTTCATGAACTTTACTTGCATGTACTTAATAGAATCACGTTCTGCTTTTGAAGAAAGTATTTCCATTTCTGAAGAATGCTCACATTTTTCTTCATAGAGTTCTTCACCAGCTGTTTTACCACCGTCTAGATAATGCTGCAGTAATCGATGCACCATCACATCGGGATAGCGACGTATAGGACTTGTAAAATGAGAGTAATAGTCAAATGCGAGACCATAATGCCCTATATTATTTGTGGAATACACCGCTTTAGACATGGTTCTAATCGCGAGCGTATCTACCATATTTTGTTCTTTATTGCCTTTTACATCACTTAATAATTTATTAAGCGATTTAGTGATTGTTTTTTTATCTCTAAGCTCCAATTTATGACCGAATTTTACCACAATGCTAGCAAGAGCAGTTAATTTTTCATCATTAGGCTCATCGTGAATCCTGTAAATAAAGGTTTTTTTAGGCTGTTGTTTTCCTATAAATCCTGCTACTTTTCTATTTGCTAATAACATGAATTCTTCAATCAATTTATTAGCATCTTTTGATGTTTTAAAATAAACTCCTACAGGCTCAGCTTTTTCGTTCAGATTAAATTTTACTTCAGTTTTATCAAAACTCAAAGCTCCTTCTTCCATTCGTTGTGCACGCATTACCTTAGCTAGTTCCTGTAGTTTTAAAGTAGCGACAACAATGTCAGGTTGTATAATGGTTTGTTCCTTAGTAAGAGATATCTCACTAGGAATAATTCCTTTACCAGTTTCTATAATATGTTGTGCCTCTTCGTAAGCAAAACGTTGGTCCGAATGAATTACGGTACGTCCAAACCACTCGTTGTGAATCTTACAGTTCTGATCCATTTCAAAAACAGCAGAGAAACACAATTTATCTTCATGTGCGTTCAAAGAACATACTCCATTGGAAAGCACCTCTGGAAGCATAGGAACAACTCGATCAACTAAGTAAACGGATGTGGCTCTTTCATATGCCTCATCATCCAATATAGTTCCTTCCTTAAGATAGTGAGAAACGTCTGCAATATGGATACCTATTTCATAATTCCCATTTTTTAATATTTCAAAAGAAAGCGCATCATCAAAATCTTTAGCATCTGCTGGATCAATAGTATAAGTTAATGAATCCCTCATGTCGCGACGTTTTCCTATTTCCTCTATAGAAATCGTTTTATCCAACTTTTCTGTATACTCTTCTACTTCTACAGGAAATTCATAGGGAAGACCATATTGAGCTAGAATGGCATGAATTTCTGTATCATGGTCTCCAGGTTCTCCTAAAATATCTTTAACACGACCATTAGGAGAATCCTGTTTATCATTCCACTCCACAAATTCTACAAGTACTACTTGACCATCCTTAGCTCCATTAATCTCCCGACCAGGAATAAAAAAATCAGTATGTATTTTAGAGTCTGTAACCTTTACAAAAGCAAACTTTTCACGTACTTGAATTTCACCTACAAATTCAGTTTTCTTACGTTTGATGACACGAGTGATTTCTCCTTCTGGCTGAGAACCTCGCTTTCTATTGTATACATATACCTCTACCTCATCACCGTTAAGAGCTTGTCCTAAAGAACGTTTCGGAATCATTATATCTTCTTCCAATTCTTCTGTTATTACATAACCAGTACCACGAGCACTGACGTCAATTCTACCTGTATAATAATCAATAGCTTTTATAATTTTAAACTTACCACGCTCTATCTCTTCTATTTTACCTTTGGATTTAAGTTGATGAAGCTTTTTAATAACTTGATTGCGACCACTTGAATCTGTGATACTAAGATGCGCGCAAATTTGTTTGTAATTGTAACTATTATTAGGATCCTGCTTTATAGCATTGAGAACCGATTGACTCAAATCCGGAAACTTCGTCTTTGAGGTACTTTTATTATTTTTATTCATATTGTCTACAAAGTTAGTCATTTAGAATTGCTGACTATTAAATACTTGTGAAAACCAATAAAATTAAAGCTAAGTTAACCTTCATTAACATTAAATTAAGAAAATAAGTTATCTTTGTAACACTTTTTTATAAAAAAGATTAAACATACAAATGCGTTTCAAAAAACCTTTAGCATCCACAATGCTTTTTGCTGGAATATTTCTCGTAGGAATTATTATATTATATATTCTTGTTTCTGAAGCTTTAGAGACCGATGAAAATATCCCCAATAACGATACAATTTCAGATATTATAAAAGTAAAAGAAAGTTTATAGAACTAAGGCCTAGTTATAGACTGTTTATTTCTGTTTCAAGGATCGCTTATTGTTCCTTTTTATTATCCATTTGTCAGCCTAAAATGAAACATTAGGGTTAGTTATACTTATGGTTTATTTAAAAACTGAACAAAATAACTTTGCTGAACCCTACTTGAAAGAATTTCTCGAAGTGGAAAGGCTGATTTAATTTTTAAAAAAAACCTTTAAAAATAACTGATGTTATACTTGAAATATATAACGTTTCGTACCTTTCAGTCTTCGTATTTCCGTTTGCGCTTTCTATAGTCTAGTATTTAAAATATTTGTTACCGCTACCATTGAAATGTTTCACATAATAGATAAATTTATAAAATTCCTAGAAAATATAGATTTGTGAATTATACGAAATAATACCAAAGCTCTTTCTTAATTACAGACTCATCCTGTAGCTTTCTATCCAATTGTAAATAACATACCCCTTACTTTTAGCAGCTAAGTATTTTCTATTTCCTCACAATAAACTTTATTTGTTATGCATACTCTAGTATAAAATAATCAATGCCCTATAACCTGATTCTATATATGTATTTTAAAAACTAGTATACTGTTATCAACATCTATAAACAATATCATTATTTCTTTTTAAAAATTTAAATCAAAATGATGATGATGATGTAGTGTGAATAGCGGTATAACTTTATGTGCTATAATTAGGTATTTTACAACTAATGAACTTATATACAGTTATACACATGTTATTTCCATGTTAACTCACTGTAAAATAAAAAACTACTGGTTTTAATCCATGCTTATCCACATTTGTTCACAACCCTTATTCACATACAATTGTCAAAAAAATCTACTAATTCCTAGTGTTCATTTCTCAAGGATTAGGTCTTAAAACTATCGTAAAAATTGATGAGTTATATTTTGGTAATCTCGATATAAAAAGGGTATGGACTATTCAGTTCAATAATCCTAATACATTTTTTCCCTTTCTATTAACAGGTTGTACGATGTTTATGAATAGTGTAAAATCATCAATGTTAATAACCTTAAAAACCGCTCTACAAGTGTAACTTTGTAATCTTAAATACATCAATTATGAAAATCTCTATAGGAAATGATCACGCTGGACCAGATTATAAACAAGCCATAGTCAAGATGCTTAAAATAAGAGGTTACGAAATCACTAATCATGGTACTGATACATTCGATAGTGTAGATTATCCAGACTTTGCTCATAAAGTTGCTCAAGATATTGATGCAGATAGAAGCCATATAGGAATAGTTATTTGTGGCAGTGCACAAGGTGTTTCTATGACGGTTAACAAATATCAAAGTGTGCGTGGCGCAGTTTGCTGGACTAAAGAAATTGCAGGTTTATCTCGTGAGCATAACAATGCAAATATAATTTGTATACCCTCACGATTTACTTCTATTCCTCAAGCTGTAGCAATGGTAGAGACGTTTTTTGATACTGATTTTAGCGGTGGTCGTCACGCAAAACGTGTGAACAAGATCGCTTGTTCATAATTAGTTAAAAAATAGGGTTTGTGTTTTGCTTTCGCGAAAGCAAGATCTCAACTAGTTTACATTACAAGGATATGAATCTAAATAAACGACAAGAATATTTCAATCTAGGTGTCGCCTTGCCTCAACATTATCCAAATTTAAACTTTGATAATCATTGTTATTGGCGTATCGCTTTAGACAATACATTGCAGGCAAAGTGGAAAGATAAAATTCCTGCACCAGCTTATAAACACCTCACTGAGGAACAATTGGATTTTGTAATTCATCTATTAAAGAGCTACCAAAAAGACGAACAGCTTTTACTGGATCACAATAAGATTTCTTTAGGATATAGAGGTAAGAATTAAACCGTACATGCGTCTTAATAGATCTTAGGTAATTACTTTTCACACAAACAACGTATGCATACCTATTGATAGGTATAGGTAATCACTTAATTATTTTTTAAAATTAGATAATAGATTTATAGAGGTTCCTACCATATAATAGAAGAGTTTTATTTAAGTGGGAATAAAAAAGGTTCCGTCTGCGCGGAAAATACATATGAGAAAAGAAGCTTCCATAATTATTCATCAATTAAGAACAGCAGTACATCCAGAGAAAAAACTCATGGAAATATGGCGGGAGCTAGAACTGTATGAAGAGGATGAAAAAGAAGAAACCTTAAACGATCTAGATATTATACGACAAGATCTCATGGCACAAGGTGATGAAGAATTTGGTAATATGCTTGAAAAAATCATTACTGATATAAGAATAGGAATCAAACCACCACAGCCTAATAATGTTCCTAAGCGTTTTTAAATATGGATATAATAATCAAAAGATTTACAGATTTTGATATTCAAGAACTATATCAACTACTTCAATTACGTACAGAAGTTTTTGTGGTAGAGCAGGATTGTGTTTATCAAGATATGGACGGTAAGGATCAAAAAGCAATACATATTTTAGGATATGTAAATGATCAACTTGCTGCTTACACACGCATATTCAAGCCAGGTGATTACTTTGATCAGTCCAGCATAGGTAGAGTCCTTGTGAGTTCTTTATGCCGAGGCAAAAGTTATGGTCAAGAAATTATGAAAGCGAGTATCGCTTTTGCAAAAGCAGAAAAGTATCCATCTATAAAAATATCTGCACAGTGTTATCTCGATAAATTCTATACCGATTTAGGTTTTATTTCCACAGGAGAAAAATATTTAGAAGATGGAATCCCACACCAGGCGATGGTTATGGAATTGTAGTTGCTGATTTTTAAGTTATAAATTTATAAAAACGTCTGAGGTTATTTTTTATTACCGAATTAGATCACTTAAATTTTGATATTATACCATCACAAAGAGTTTTAAAAAGCCATAGAATATGAATCTATGCCAATATGTTATTTTCATAACTATTGTTTTGGTACAAGTAGCGTTTTATTATAAATGTTAGGCATCGTTTTATTTGAGATTAGTTTTATAAACTTTCCTTTTTCTAAAGGCTGTTTTAGGAATCAAATTTTCTTTTTTAAAACTAAGTGTTGCCACCCAATAGTTATTATAGGAGGTTTTAAGTAATTTATTTCCACATGATTGGTTATAAATTTGAACTATATTTTCTATGGAAGTATACAGGAAATAGAAACGAATTTAGTCCGTTATTTTGATATTTATTTGATACTAGACAATGGAAATAATAGACGAGGTTAAACCTTTACTCTTTTTCAGAGTCTTAATAGTACAACCTCTTCTATTTGAAAACTACTGGATTAATTACTTTACTTATTTTAACCCTATGCTTTGTGCATGACTGTAAGGCGCAAAAAAATGATAAGAGTCAAAATATCGCCATAGAGATCCTGCCTACTTTTAAAGGGAAACAGATCATAAAACATAAATGGTATATGACCTCTTCAGGAGATTCCATACGAATAAGTAAATTACGTTTTTATCTTACCGATTTTGAGTTATTCAATACCCAAAATGAACGTCTTTCTATTTCAGGAAGTCATCATTTAATTGATGCTTTTGATACTCAAACACTTCATTTTGAATTATATAAATATAAAAAACATACTTTTTCACAAATTACTTACAAAATTGGAGTGGATGAAAAATGGCATAATGCCGGCGCACAAAGTGGTGATTTGGACCCTATTCATGGTATGTACTGGGCATGGCAAAGCGGTTATATTAATTTTAAAATAGAAGGAGAAAGCCCAAGCTGCCCTACGCGTAAAAATAAATTTACTTTTCATATCGGCGGTTATAAATCACCGCATTCCACTACTAGAAACCACACTCTTGATCTGAAAGATAGGCTTGCTTCTACCCTTAAAATAGAAGTAGATGTCGCTTTGTTTTTTAAAGACATCAAGCTATCTGAAATGAATCAAGTCCTGATTCCAGGGGAAGAAGCTTATCAACATTCCCTGAAATTACCTCTATTATTTTCTATCTCAAAATGAATAAAAGATGGATGTACATACCGCTCGTTTTATTAGTATTGTTTGTAACGGCATTTACAGGTATTAAAATAAAAGAAAATTATTTGGACTATCCAGATTATTGGCCAGTTCCAGTTTATGATTTTAAGAAAAACCCAGTGACAGAAGAAGGTTTTCAACTAGGGCGAAAATTATTCTATGAACCTGAATTTTCTCGGGATGGAACTATTTCTTGCGCTAGCTGTCATTTACAGGCAACAGGATTCACACATGTAGATCACGATTTAAGTCACGGAATAGAGGGAAGAATAGGAAAACGCAACTCGCTAGCCTTAATGAACCTTGCATGGAATACCTCTTTTATGTGGGATGGTGGCGTCAACCATATTGATATGCAAGCATTGCAGCCTATTACTAGTGAAGATGAAATGGATTCTTCTCTTAAGGAAGTCGTTAAAAAACTAAACGCATCTTCTAAGTACAGAAAACTCTTCTACAATGTCTTTCAGGACAGCATCATTACGGGACAGCATACCTTAAAAGCACTTTCTCAATTTACTATTTCTTTAAATAGTTATACCTCTAAATACGATAAGTACATAAGAAAAGAAAACAACGTGACCTTTACTGATCAAGAAAAAAATGGATTAGCATTATTTAAAAACAATTGTTCTAGCTGTCATAAAGCGCCACTATTTACAGCTACTGATTTTAAGAATAACGGTTTATCCATAGATCCTACTTTAAATGATTACGGCAGATATAGAATAACAAAAAACCCTGCAGATTCTCTTAAATTTAAGGTACCTACTTTAAGAAATATTCAATTTACTGCTCCATATATGCACGATGGTCGCTTTGAGTCCTTACGAGAAGTTCTAGATCATTATGTAAACGCAGTAAACCATAACAAAACAACAGACTCCATAATTAAAGGCATCAACCTTTCTCAAAATGATAAAACAGACCTACTCGTATTTCTTAAAACGCTTTCAGATTTTGAGTTTTTGTACGATAAACGTTATTCCTTTCCTAGAGAAAAACCAAAACTCTAATAAAACAATTATGAAAAAAATAACCACCACAATAGCCTTATTATGCTGCATGTTTGCCGCCATAGCACAAACAAATCCAGTGATTACAGACTGGCTACAAAATACTACCAATATTATGGGCAGGCATTACGTAAACGGTAATTCTACGCCTATAAATGATAACGTATTGGCAAATGTACAAAGCGTAGAATACTCGGCTAGTTGGGTTTATGTTTCTGCTACAGGAATACCAGCTTATATTACGGGGCCTTTTTTAGACGGAAACCCTTCTTTGGCTTCAGATCAAAATGCGATTTATCAATTTCCTTTAACACCTTCTCAAAATACAGGAGCAGCTACCTCTACGACAGGTGGAAACATAGGTGTCTTTATTAATGGAGTTTCGTTATTTGATTATAGAGATGGAGTCTCCTGGAATTCTACTACCAACTCGCTTTGTGGTGGACCAGGAAATCCACCCTGTCCCGGTGGCCCTATGGCAACAGGAGACTGGAACAGAGATGCTATCCCTGCAGAGATGGGAGGATTTGACTGTGCAAAAGCACATCCAGCAATGGGAAATTACCACCACCACCAAAATCCCAGTGCCTTTGACCTAGATTTAATAGTTGTTTCTAATATATGTTCTACTTACCCAGCAGACGGACTGTATGTAATTGATCAAAACGTACATTCACCTCTTATAGGTTTTGCTTATGACGGCTATCCTATTTATGGCGCTTATGCCTTTACAAGCGCAGGTGGAACAGGTGCAATTACCAGAATGAAATCAAGCTATCAATTAAATACGTCTGCGACTAGAACAAATGGTCCTGCCGTTACTGCGAATTATATAAATGGTTATTTTAGAGAAGATTATAGCTATGTAGCCAACACAGCGACCGATTATCTAGATGAACACAATGGCCGTTTTGCAATTACACCAGAGTATCCTAATGGAACTTACGCTTACTATGCAACCGTAGATGCAAATCACAACAGCGCTTATCCTTATGTGGTGGGCCCTACTTATTACGGTAATGTGGTAGGTGGTGATGTAGCAAGTATCACAGAGACTACAACTCCCTATGTATTAAGTAACGAAAGTGTTGCGGCACTTGATGCTATTACTATTTATCCCAATCCATCGCAGGATTTTATTGCGATTCAGTCCACACTGTCGCCATTAGATTTAAAAGTTGCTGTTTATAATAGTCTCGGTCAACTTGTACTAAAGGAACATATTTTACAGGGAAGTACACTGAGTATATTAGATACTACAGCATTGTATAACGGTGTTTATTTTGTGAAGATCAGCAATGATGCAAACACGGTTACCCACAAGGTTATTTTAGAGAGATAGATTTATTATTTAGAGATGTATCCCTGTTTTGCTTTCGCGAAAGCGAACTCGTTAAAGAAGTGGATGTGGTATATGTTGAAATACGAACGCCCGGAAAATAGAATTATAGTGTAAATAAAAGCCTGCTAGATGGTATAGGAAACTACCATAGCAGGCTTCTTTTTGAATCTACAACAACTTAATCATCATGATGGCCATGACCATGATGACTGCTATTACCAAAAGGTTTCCAAATTATTCCAGCACTTAATATAAATCCATCTGTAGGGGCGTAGATTTCATTAAAAGTAGGAACTCCAGACATATCAACAGCTACAGTAGGAGAGAAGCGGCTTTGCCTGCGGTCTGTGAAATTCTCAAAATTAAAGAACACATTTCCCCAGTCAAAGTTTTTCATTACAAGCAATCCCATAGTAAAGAAATCTGTGGTTTCTGTTCCATTGAATAGCAATTGCTTACCGGTATAATAGGTTTCATAACCTATGCGCCACTTTTCATTTTCGTACATGATGACACTACCAGCATTATGCTTTGCAGTAAGAGGTTTTTGAGGATTACCATCTAGAAAATTCAATTGTGTATCAATGTGTGCATAGTTTAAGAACCATTTAAAGTCTTTATAAGAGAATTTTATATTGGTCTCTGCACCGCGGCTCAGAGTTACATCTGTAGCATTAGAATATTCAAACATTCCAGCATTGGTAACGCTAGAATTTAAGAGCAAACCATCATCAATAGCGGTTATATAAAACAGCTGATTTATAGTAAAGTCTATTTCGTCTGTAATAGCAAAACCATAGTCAAAATCGAGATTCAATCCATAAGAAGTCTCTGCTACCAACACATTTTTATCAATTGCCATAACATTTTGAAAATTCAAACGCTCTGCATCTTCTGTAAATAAATCTGGAATTTTGTAACCCAATCCACCACCTAAACGACTTGTAAACCTTCCATCACTTTTGTATAATACAGATGCTCTAGGCAATGCAAAAAATCCCCAATCTGTTGTAAAATCTGTACGTAAACCCGTTTCTAGAATCCAATTATCGCTCAAATCAGTTACATTATTTATAAATGCACCTGCGGTAAGATCTTTTTGGTCACGTTCATTGGTTACCGCATTTTCATCAAAATCAGAAGAGTATAAATTAGCTCCAAAAATCCAGTCTGTTTTCTCCGTATGAGTTTTATAATTTACTTCCGTAAATGTATTGACCTGATTTCCTTTAAAATCCATATTAGGGATGAGCAATTCTCGATTAAAATAGGCCACACTATTTTTGAATTGGAAGCTGGAGTTGTCACTTAACTCCGTGTCCCAAACTGCTTGCGTACTGAATCTGCGAGAAATATTTTCTTCGGTATACGCATTGCTATTATTATTAATAGCATCGAGGTTTCCCCCTTTGCGCTGGTCATAAGTTCCATTAAGACCTAACCAAATCGTGGTTTTATCACTTGGATAATAAAACACTTTAGGATTCAATGATATCGTTCTTGCTTGCGGTAGATTAGAAAAGTTATCTCCATCAGGATCGTATTCTTTTTGAGAATTGGCACTTGCATAAAGTGTTGTTCCCCATTTCTCGTTGCGTGCGCTGTAAAACACATTTCCTGTAAGTCCTAAAGCTTGGGTGCCCACGAGCATAAAGTCCAGCTCTTTTTCTTCATTTGGTGTCTTAGAAACCATATCTACCAGTCCTGCGATAGCACCACCACCATAAAGTGTGGAAGAACTTCCTTTAATAATCTCAAACTGGGCAATATCTAAGGGCGGTACCTGCATGATACTCAATCCACCTGCAAAACCTCCATAAAGAGGGAAACCATCTTTTAAAAGCTGCGTATAACGTCCATCGAGTCCTTGAATACGTATCGACTGGTTGGCACTACTTTGCGAGGTTTGTTGCATTTGTATTCCCGTACTTTCTCGCAACATCATGGCGATGTTGGTACTGTTCATGGCTGTTTTTTCAATCAGTTCTTCTCCACCTATAAATTCTACTCGAGTAGGTGTGCGTTTGAAACTCCGAGAAGAGCGTGTGGATTGGATCACGATCTCATCGAGTTCACCTTCTGCTTCGTGGATTTCAAAACGGTAATTTAATTGGTCTGGAATGACTGCTGTAACTGTTTTGCTTTCGTGACCTACATAAGATACCGTAAGTTCATAAGTTCCCGCCGGCACATCTTTGATAATTCCTTTACCGTTAAGGTCAGACATAGCGCCTTTTTTTAGGCTTTTGATAATAGCATTTGCACCTAATAAAGGCTCGTTATCTTCTTCTGATATCACAGTTATTTGGATATCGTAGGTTGTTTTTGATTGCGCTTTTGCAAAAGCGTAGCACAGCAACAACACACTGCATAAAATAATTTTTTTCATGTAATAATTTTTAAATAGACTAAAAAATTGATGCTGTTGCAATCATTTTAGTGGTCCTATGGAGCTCGCCTACACCGCGTTTACCGGAGTGTTGACTAGGTCTTGATATCTCTGAAGATAACCGTTTTCGATAGGTTTATTCTGAGGGTATCGAATTGCTCATAGCGACATCTGAATTGTGAACAGTCTTCTGGAAAATTTAGCTATTTAATTGAGGCGGCTGTAGAATAGAGCCGTTATATCCATCATACAATGGATTGACATAAGAAGATATTTTTGTGTTGATATATTGAATATACTGAAAATTAGGACCGTCAAGTTCATAAGTAATCACATGAACAGAGCAGCAATTACATGGACAGAAAGGAGAGCATTGATCTTCATGATCGTGGTTTTCGTGGTTTTCGTGGTCTTGAAGATCTCCACTAGCTTCCACTTGTGCCACATCATCATGGGACTCCACATTTGCATCATTGCATGGAATCATATGGAGACTTAAAAAATAAATCGAGAAAAGGAATAGAATGATTTTCACCGTGTAAAGATAAGAAAGGAAATTATACCAACTATCTATCACTTAAGACGATTCTAATAATTGGAGTTAAAATCACTTTGTTGCCCGTTCCAATCGGTCATTTATAGATTTCCCCAATCCTTTATCTGGCAATCGTTGCGCAACAATTAAATCTAGATCTAATTGATCTAGTTGATGCATGATATTGTATAGCTGAGATGCGGCTTCTTTTAAATCTCCAGTTTTAGAAAGGTAGATTATTTCAGAGACTTTAAACTTAGCATGGTCAATAGAATGGAGCAGAAGCCCTATTTTTTTATCAGGATGCAGCGCGATGAAAGCAGCTATATTTTCAACTAGAAAAGTTTTTGTACGAGGTGCATAGTGCTTTTCCAGCATTCCTGGTGCGTTAGGCGCGTGCTCTTTATTGTTTTTAAGAACAACCGCACCTACAACTGCGGTAATATCTTCTAGCGATATAGAGCCCAATCGATACACCACAGGCTCGCCATTTTCAAAGCCGACTATAGTAGATTCAATCCCATTTTCACAGTCACCACCATCGAGAATCATTTCCAGTTCACCATTAAAATAGCTCTTCACATGTTGCGCAGTCGTCGGGCTGATGTACGTAAACGGATTTGCGCTGGGCGCCGCTAGAGGAAAAGGTAAATATTTTAATAATTCTAATGTCAACTCATGTTGAGGTATTCTTATCCCTACCGTGTCGTTTCCAGCAGTAATCAGGTCTGGAACACTAGGCTGTTTCTTTAAAATCAGCGTTAGGGAACCCGGCCAAAATACTTTTGCTAGCAGCTGTGCTTTTTCAGGAAAATGCATCGCCAGTTCCATGACTTGATCTACACTATGAATATGCACAATCAGCGGATTAAAAAACGGTCTTTTTTTGAGTTCAAAGATTTTTTTAACGGCTGTATCACTGTATATATTTCCTGCGAGTCCATAAACGGTCTCGGTAGGAATAGCTACCAGTTCTTCACGAGAAAGGATTTCGGCCGCTTTTAAGATGTCTTTGGAAACAAGTGTCATGATAGGAATCCCTAAATGGTGTTAGGTGGTGCAAATATCGTTTTAAAATAAGGATATGGAACGTTGCGTTGCAAGATTATAGAGTAGTGACGATTTCTAGTCTTATCCTAATAGCAAAATTAAGTCTGCTGTTAGAAAAAAGCAGGAGAATTTCTTTTGAAAAACCACCCTATTGTTAACATCAATAAAGCGATCTAGATACATTTTTTTTCATACTATTAAATTTTAATATACGGTGTAGAAGATGGCTTATAAAACATCAAATAAAGCAAAAAGCAGAGAATAAAAAGTCCAAAGGGAACATTGAATTCCCAATAATTGAATACTTCTAATGGAACTTGACTCATCCTATAGATCAGAGGACTTAATAAGAGTATAAAGGATACGAACTCTATACTTTTTTTGTATTTGATTGCAGCCTTAAGAGTAATGATTAAATTTAAAAGCAACCCCAAAAATGCAGGAATGAAACATATAAACTCTTTACTGGTAGGATTAAAAATACTAAAAAAAAGCCATAAACCTAATGGAAATGCTGACATATAACCACCTATTATGATGCAGAGATATGAGATGATAGCCAGGTGTTTTAGGTATTTTAGGAATTCTAAATTCATCGGTATTCAAATCATTTAAAATAAAAGAGATAGTAGATTTTCATATTTATAGGTGCGCTCTTAAGTCCGCACCTATGAATATGCGATTAGTAGTATCTCTTTTTCAGCCAGAAAGAAACCCTTACCAGTAAAATCAATGCAGGAACTTCTACCAGAGGCCCGATTACTCCAGTAAATGCTTGACCAGAATTGAGGCCAAATACAGCAATGGCTACAGCAATAGCAAGTTCAAAATTATTACCAGCTGCTGTAAAAGAAATCGCAGCATTCTCGCTGTAGGTTGCACCGCGGTATTTACTTATAAAAAATCCTATCAAGAACATGACTATAAAATAAATCATAAGGGGTACGGCAATCAATAATACATCAAATGGTATCTCCACAATGAGTTCCCCTTTTAAGGAAAACATCAATACAATAGTCAGTAGTAACGCAACCAAGGTAACAGGAGAAATCGCTGGAATAAAAACGTTTTCATACCAGTCTTTGCCTCGTGCTTTTACAAGGAAGTAACGACTTAAAATCCCCATAATAAATGGAATTCCTAAATAGATGGCAACACTTTCGGCTATCGTGGCTATGGAGATATCTACAATAGCTCCATCAAATCCAAAATAAGGTGGCAGCACTGTTATAAATAACCAGGCATAAAAGGAATAAGCAAATACTTGAAAGACACTGTTGAGCGCTACTAATCCAGCTCCGTACTCTGGAGAGCCATCTGCGAGATCGTTCCATACGAGCACCATGGCTATGCAACGCGCCAGACCTATTAAAATAAGTCCCACCATATATTCTGGGTGGTTGTGCAAAAAGGTAATGGCAAGTATAAACATCAAAACAGGACCGATGACCCAATTGAGTAATAGGGAGATACTGAGAATTTTTGTGTTTTTAAAAACCTTGGGCAGCATTTTATAGTCGGCCTTTGCAAGTGGCGGGTACATCATTAATATCAATCCTATGGCAATGGGAATATTAGTGGTTCCACTGCTCATGGAATTGATAGAAGTAGCTATACTGGGAATTACATACCCCAATCCTATACCTATCGCCATCGCTATAAAAATCCATAACGTTAAGTATTGATTGAGAAAAGAGAGCTTTTTTTTCATAGTTTATTTAATATCACTTGAGAGAATACGTATTTCATTTCGGTAGCGATTTGAAGGCTACGCTCTTTATAAACTGCTTTTTGTTCTGGCGTTCCATCGCTTACTTTTGGGTCTAAATAAGTAAGTGAGATTCTCTTTTCTGCTCCGGGAACTATAGGACAATTTTCAGAGGCGTGATCACAGGTCATTACAGCCGCAAATTGTAGTGATGGATTTGATGGATCATCAAACACTTTAGAAAATGCGCTTATAGGTGGCATGACTTCACTGTATTCTATATAGTATTTTGGATTTTCTTTTTTCTTCTTTTGAGTAATTTCTAAGCCTTGTTTTTGGAGTGTTTTTATGATTTTATTAAAAACAGCTGTGGCTTCAGTTCCACCAGAATAGCAATGGACATCTGCTATTTCATAATAACGAGCGGCAATTTGTGCCCATATCTGACATAAATGACTGCGTCTGGAGTTGTGGGTACAAATAAAAGTAAGTTGTACCTTTTTATGGTGTTGAATACTTTGGTTGATATAGTCAGAGAGTTGGTGGAGTTCTCGTTTTCGCGAAAGCGGAATAGAACTGACCTCTAATCCATCTAGTAATTCTTTGATAGGTAAAAACATAAGACTTAATTAACAGCAACCAGAATCTGGAGCACAGCTATTTTGGGATGGAACTTCAGAAACTTTTACTTTAGTTTTCTCTTGTGGTATGCCACAGGCGTCTTGAGCAAGACAATCGGTAGTTTTATTAGTGAGTATAAAATAAGTACCATTAAAATCAATACCGTATTTACCTATGGTGTCAGCTTGATACTCTACTTCAATCTCTGCATCTGGAAGACCTAATTTGCTTTGTGAAAGTTCAATAATTTCAGCTAATTTTTCTGGATGCAAACGGTGATCGTAATCATTTGCTTCCCAGAGCTGAAAGTTTACTGCCGTTTCTAGTCGCTCTTTACCACCACAATCAATAAAGTGTTTGATTACTTTACCAACTTCAGTTACATGAAAGTGAGCAGGAACTAGATCACCTGATGGCAGTTGAAAACTGATCTGTTTTTGAGCAGTAAGAATTTTTTTGAATTGAGATAGTCTCATTTTAAATTTGTTTAATTGCAATATTACGATTAATAAAAGTAAATTTTTTTAACAACAGTCATTTAAAGTAGCAGCATCGAGGTTTAAAATAGGGGAAAGCAAGTTCTTCATTAAAATCCAATTCCCAGGATGGATACAATAACAAACACTTGTGCCCTCTACACTGCCTTTTATAAGTCCAGCAGACTTGAGTTCCTTTAAATGTTGTGAAATAGTGGGTTGTGCTAGGCCTATTTCATTAACGATATCTCCGCAAACGCAAGAGTCGATAGAGAATAAATATTGAATAATAGCTATCCTAGCAGGGTGAGCTATGGCTTTTGCCATACGAGCTATCTGATTTTGTTCCTCCGTAAATTTATCGGTTTTAGTAAGTCCCATATCTTTCATCGAAAATTTACGATAAATATATTTAGTGATGAATTAGCTGAAAATCGGTCAGAAAATTGCAGTTTTAATCACAAAATAACCTTAATTTTTCATACCTTATTTTTGAATACTCACTTTTGATATTGAAGCTGTTGTTATGAATAAAGGTGTTTACAAATTTTTTTTTAGGTCAATTTTTGAAATTATCGGTTGAATTTTATAGGTGCTTTCTAAAAGTACTACTATCGTATCGTATTGCCAGTAAGCATCTTCAACTCATTGAGAATTTTCACGGAATGCTATTTTATCAACTGGTTTATTATGGCTATCAATTAGATTTATTTCTTGTTTAGGAGAAATGAGTAATGCGCAGGCTTCATTTACTACATAACACAACTATCAACATTTGCATTACAGTTAGCATATGGATCGCCTTGCCTCTCTTCTAACGTATCTTTTTTATTTAAACTCAAAATTGTTCAATGAAATAAGCCTCTAGCTTTTGGTAATAATCGACTCATTCATTTAAAGTAGCATTAGAGGTTTTTAATAACATACGTATTTCTCTCTTGCTTGAACAAGAACAGGAAAAAGACACAAAAAACATAGAGTGATGTAAATGAAGTATTTCATTACTTAGGAGCAACCCCAATTATAAATTACTCTTTTTCAATTTTAGTAATGTACAATTCTACACGTCTATCTAGTTTATCAATTCCACCTAATGGCTTTTTACGGCCGTATCCTTTATAGTTCATTCTTCTATAATCCACACCACGTTTTCTGAGAATTTGGAATATAGACCTAGCTCTATCAACAGAAAGATTGGATTTTTTTGTATCGCGATTATAAGCGTCCTGATATACTGGATTTATACAACATACATGACCGTGAATTTCAAAATAAATATCTTTACGAGCAACAAGAATCTCTGCAACACGATCTAAAAGGGGTTGAGATTCTTCGAGTATGGTAGATCTTCCTTTGTAGAAAAGTATATTTTCCAGTATAATAATTTGTCCCTTTTTAAGATTCTTACTTAGAAGTGATTTAAAAGGTTCTTGAGAATTATCCACTTCGGGATCAAGGCTTGTGGGAATATCTAGATATTCTTCTACCACTTCAATGGTTAGTTTTTTTGGAATTTTCCCCAAGTTTTTAGAAACAGGGATAGTGCTGGTACTTTTCTCGTCTTCTAAAATTGCCTCTATAACCTTTTTTTCATAGGTTTTAATTTCTTCAGCTTCTTCTTCTGTAAGGTCGTTTGCATTGAGTTTTTTAATCTCTAATCGTTGCACAAACTCTTTTTTTAAAGAAAAAACAACGTCTACACGGCGGTTTTGAGCGCGTTCATCTTCTATCGTTAGTTCTTCAGATCCGTCTTCTAAAGCTACTTCTCCACGGCCTTCTATTGTTTTAGAGATATGATCTGTGGAAATAGCGTGTTCCTGTAACCATTTAGAAACGGTTTCTACACGTCTGTTAGAAAGGTCTAGATTGTAACCATAGGTACCGCGATCATCGCAGTAACCTAATATTTTTACATCTAGAAGAGGTTTGTATAACAAATCATCAAAGAATGAATTGAGTTGTTTCCCTTCACTAAAAGAAAACTCATCATCATCAAGGTCAAAGTAAACAGAATGCGTTTCCATAAGCTGTGCATTTATGGCAAAACTCACTAGAAATAAAAGAAATGCTATGTGTTTTCTATTGTTCATTGCTATTGTTGTCCTGTTAAAATTATCTTATTCAGTTATAAATCCCCCTATTACGACGTATTAATGATTTTTAATACAACGATTTTATCTTTACTACAGTAACCAGTATGAGAATAAATATTCTGACGTATTTTAAAGTAATTGTGATCAAGTTCTTATTCTTACAGCTATTTGTGCAGAGCTTGCCGTAGTAAAGGGTCTTGTATTTTTTTGTCGCACATAATGATCCATTATTTTAAAACACGGTTGTATTTACCTTTATCATTAAGCACATCTATTGCTGCTTTGATTTCTGGATTGTATTTGATTTGGTAATTGTAAAGTCCTTCTTTATAGAAAAACCTTTTTACGATCTCATCGGTAAGGAGGCTTTTGATTTCAATTTTTTTATCTAAGACTTCTTTCTTTTTGGCTTTCTTGATATCTTCTAAAATAGCATTATAAGAGGTCTGGATATCATCATCTAGTTCTTCGTTAGTTGCTGATTGGTAGGCTTTCGCGAAAGCGGACTCTGTAGCAGTCTCAAATTCAAAGCCTCGATTTTCTATATAGGAAACAAACTCTTGAAAGTCTGCATCGGTAAGTTGAATCTCATCTAGAGAATCGTACTGATGTCTGTAATAATAATCTGTCGCATAGTCAAAAATAGAATTCTCTTTAAGAAGTGCTGTTGTGATAGGAGAATATGCTGCAGACTCCATTGATATGTCTGGCTCCACGCCGCCACCATCATAAACGGTACGACCGCTATTTACGGTTTTAAAGGCTTTATAATCTTCTTTTTTAGTACGCACTGCGTCGCCATTTTCATCACGGTTCCAGTAATCTAATGCTTGAATACAACGACCACTAGGTGTGTAATATCTGGAAATAGTTATCTTTACTTGCGTTCCATAAGACAGTGGTTTAGGACGTTGTACGAGTCCTTTACCAAAACTTCTTGCGCCTATAATAACACCTCTATCATAATCTTGAATACTACCACTTACAATTTCACTAGCACTAGCGCTGCGACCGTTGATTAAAACGGCAATAGGCATTCCTTCAAATTCTTCACTGCGCTTAGTGAGGTATGTTTTATTATACTTAGGGACCACAGATTGTGTGCTGGTAATCAATTTACCCTTAGGAATAAATAAGTTAGAAACATTTACCGCTTCACTTAGTAAGCCACCAGGATTTCCCCTAAGGTCTAAAATTATTTTTGTAGCTCCTTTTTCTTGGAGTTCTTTAATGGCAGCTTTAGTTTCTCTAGAGGCTTTTGCATTGAATTTAGAAAGAACGACATACCCTATTTCTGGTGTTGCCATCTCATAGAAGGGGACTGCATTTACCTCAACACCTTCTCTTTTAAGAACAGTTGTTTTAGTTTTTCCCTGACGGGTGTATGTGATAGTGAGTTCTGTTCCTTCGGAGCCTTGTAATAAATCTCCAGCATTATCTTTATAATCTGAGATTGTAATTCCGTCTATTTCTATGATCTCATCTCCAGCTTTAAGACCAGCTTTATCTGCTGGATAGTCTTTCCATGGCTCGATAATGGTAATTCTATCTTCTTTAGTTCGCACGTTTGCACCTATACCAGTATAAGAGCCGCGACGGTTTATTTTTGATTTCTCAACCTCTTGTTCTGTCCAGTAAACCGTGTAAGGATCGAGCTCTTCTAGCATTCCTTCTATGGCATTATCCATAAGTGCTGCAGGATTTGTTTCGTCTACATAATTCATATTGAGTTGTTTATACATTTCTGTAAAAATCTCAATCTGTTTTGCTATCTCAAAGAAATCGTTTTGGAAACTAGCCGTAGTAAATAACATTCCAGCTGCCGCGATAGGCAGTAAGATTTGTCTTTTTATATTAATCTTTTTGCTCATTTTTTTATTTGTGATTCTTGGAAGGTACATTAAATATAAGATAAATAGTAACAATCACCTCATAAGATATAAGGTTGCCTGTAGTAATGAATTGTAAACAAGTAACATGGCTGTCTTTTTAGAGATGGGCAAGAGAATAAAACAGATGTTCGTGCTGATGGACAACAGAGTGCAGAGTTGGTTATTTTGTCACAAATTTAACCAGAGTTCCCTAAGGAGTTATCATACGTCTCACAAATCGAGGTTTTAGTTGCGGGTTCTTAATCTAATGAAAATAGGTTGTTTTAAAGTTATTGTAAATAGTGTTTTATGTGTGGTAATTTGGCATCAGGTATTCCATCTGGTTATTTTTTTGAGATTAAAATTTGATGTTTTACTCGTTCTTGTAACCGCATCGCCAAGTTTTATGCGATAGTTTCTAGGGATGAGGAAGAAAGGAAAACCATTATTTTTATTTATTTAATTCCACGCTATATTGTTTCGATTGGTACTAATATTAGATCAATATTCCTTAAATTGAATTGATCTTCAGTAAAAACTTTAATGGTTACTACAACTAGAACTAATACGGTCATTATAATAGCTAAATAATAACCTTGTTTTGTTTCAAGCAACGTTTTTTTCTTATGACACCAACTTCATTAAACTTTTCAGTTTAAATTTTATTTCGGCGTCTTTCATCCAGTGTATTTTAAAGTATCCTGTATCATTGAATTCAACACTTTACTTATTCCTTGCCAAACTGTTTCTCGTCAGTTTGAAATTAGATGTTTTCACAATAAATTTGTTTAAGAACTATAAGACAAAATACAGCATTAAAAATGACTGGTAGAGCTTTAAAAAATCTGATATCTAGAAACAGACTCGTTATAAAGACGATTCCTAAAAACACCAATGTTGTAGAAATCTGCAATAGCAATAGCTCTATTGGTTTTGTGTAATTAACATGTTCGAAACTCTGCATTATGTATTGAATATCAAATTTGCACAGGAATCACGTTAAACTAATTTAAACTTGAAAATCAATCAACGGCAATCTTTTTACTTAGTTCCTTCAATAATTTTTTGGTAAGCTGTTCTATGTATTCATAATCAGGCATTTTACCAGACTGATACATAAACATGGCTTTTAGATGGGTTTTTTCAGAAATCGGCAGCAATTCTTGATGCAATCGATACGCTTCGCGCATCAACCTTTTGATGCGGTTGCGATCTACAGCACTTTTAAAGAATCGTTTTCCTACACTTACTCCTATTTGATGCACGCTAACTGAGTTAGATTCCACAAAATAAACCACACGTACAGGTCCTTTTCTTGTAGATTTTCCATCAGAGAAAAGCAAGTCGGTAGCCTTTTTGCTTTTTAATTTTTTATGTCTTCCTAGTGTGAGTTTCATGATGATGCAAAGATATGTTTTAATAATCGCTGAAAGAACATAATCAAGACCGCTGGGCTGTTAGAATAGAGAGTCAAGACTTTTTAGATAGCTATTTCAGTGTTTTTACTTAGCCTCGAACACCTATTGTCTTATAGGTTATTATGCATTTCTTCCGTGAATATTAATCGGATGCAAGAATGGAGAACTACATAATAAGCTATATAGGCACTGGGAATGCTTATGGGATAACTTTCGTTTTTCTTTGACGAAAAATATAAATTTGGTATTTGATGAACTTGTTAGAACTGAGTTGTAAACCCTAATTTGGTTCATTATAACAGACATTTATTAGAATGATCACTACATAAAACGGAAGTAGGCAGTACTTTCATATTAGAAAATACTGCCTACTTAAGTTTTGAGTTGGCAAAAAAAATTACCAGCTATTCATTTGTAAACGGCGGCTATAAAAGGAATGCTATTCTTGCAATTGCAAGGTGTTATTTTCCTTATTCACATCTGCCATCATTTCTTTAGGGTCGATGGTCACGCTTTTTATATCGTTCCTGTCTACACCTTCAAGCGCCAACTCATAAGTAGGATAAGCCCAAGCCCAGTCGGCAACTGTTATTACATTTCTACCTACTTTTTTTTCACCGCGCATTTCGGAAAGAGGGATGTAATACATTTTTGTACTGCCATCATTCATAGTTACTTCTACATCTAGCGGCATAGGCATTAATCCATTTCTTTTTAGAGAAATTACATTCACTCTATCAACAGTACTTATATTTTCTATAGAATAATCAATCGTATTGGTGGTCATGGTCCAGTCTCTTAAATACCATTCCAGGTCAAAACTGCTTACTCGCTCTGCGACTCTTTTAAAGTCATTAGGATCTGGATGTTTGAATTTCCAAGTGTTGAAATACTCTTTGATAATATCATCACGTACTTCATCACCTACAATATAGCCCAGTTGCGCCATAAAAACAGCACCTTTAGAATAAGCACTTGTGCCATAAGCACCGTTGTATTCATAACGATCTGCATGAGTAGTTTGTGGTTGTTCCTTTCCAGATTTTGCAAGACTTATGTAACCTCTATAAGAGCCAGCATTAGGATTTTCTTTTCCTTCTTTAAAAACAGCATTCATAGCTAGGTTAGAAATGTAAGTCGTAAACCCTTCATCCATCCACTCGTCTTTAGACTCGTTTGTAGCTAGAATATGGTTGAACCAAGAGTGCGCAAACTCATGAGCCGTAACTCCAGCAAGACTACCAAAAGAGCGTTCCCCTGTAATCAAGGTACACATCGCATATTCCATACCGCCGTCACCACCTTGAATAACAGAATATTGCTGGTAAGGATAGGTACCTATGTGTTCATTAAAATATTTTAAAAATTCATTAGTTGCGGGTTGTAATCTTTTCCAATTTTCCTTAATCGCATCGTTATCTTTATAATAGAAGTGAAGATCTACACTGTTTGCTCCTTTATAGATATCGTGGATAAAATCTGTATCTGCGCCCCATGCAAAATCATGAACTTGAGGAGCTTTAAAATGCCATTTTAATTTGCCGTCTATACTTTTTGCAGGGCCAGAATTTGCTTTGTCATAACCATGACCTATTTCTTTAGGGTTCTGGAGGTAACCCGTTCCACCTATCGTGTAGTCTTTATCTATCGTAATTTTTACATCAAAATCTCCCCAAACGCCGTGAAATTCACGTGCTATATAAGGGCTTGTATTCCAACCGTATTTATCAAATTCGGCCATTTTAGGATACCATTGCGTCATAGAAAGAGCAACACCTTCTGCATTATTACGTCCACTTCTTCTTATTTGTACAGGAACCTGGCCGCTAAAGTCTAGTTCTAGAGTAGTAGACTGTCCGGGTTTTAGCGCTTTGGCAAGTTTTATAACTAATATAGTTCCTTCTTCATTTGCTAACAGTGCTTTACCGTCTTGTTTTACATTGCTTACATGTAAATATCCTATTTCATTAGGTTCTAAAGCAGCGATACGAGAGCCTACACGTCTATCAGGATCTGCGATGCTGCGCGATCGCACATCCATTTCACTTCCGGGCTGGAATGCATTGAAAAATAAATGATAGTATACGCGGTCTAAGGTTTCTGGAGAATTGTTTGTGTACACCAGTTTTTGTTGACCCGTATATTGGTAACGGTCTACATCCATATCTACATCCATGTCATAATCTACATGCTGTTGCCAGTAGGTACTGGAACTAGCGGCTGGCGTTGTCACTACATTTTTAGAGGAATTACAACTGGCTAATGCAATAGTTACTGTAAGAATCAAAGCGATTTTTTTCATGAGATTTTTTTATTACCGCTAATATAAGTATTTAACGATTTTTAACTGTGAAGGAAAACGTATCTCTTTGAAAATTGAGCTTGGAGTGGAACTTGAAATATGAAAATTGTTGGTTATCAATGTAACTCGGTATTTTCGAATACCGATGAGCGTAGAACAAAATCAGATTTTGATTTATTTATTAAGATGAAACATTTATAAGTTCCTTATAGAGATCGTTAAGAAGGCAAGCTGCTTCGCAGCAAAATAACAACCAGCCAAAGTCATAATACGCAAGACCTTGTTCTTCATATCTTTTTCAAATTCGAGTTCTATTCCACAACCCACACTCTAAATCCTACAATTCGGTCATTCAAAATTTTAAAAAGCTTGTTTCAGTCTCATCATTGTACCATCAAACCTATTTTATGAAAACGCTTTTTACAATTATCTGTCTTTTTATTACTCCTCTTGCTTTTGCACAAACCACCATTTCAGGAGTGATTCACGATGAAGAAAACCAGCCTGTTATGGGTGTGAATGTATATTTAGAAGGAACCTACGACGGTACAATTACAGACCTAAACGGAAAATTTTCTTTTGTAACGCAAGAATCTTCATATGGAACACTCATCGCCAGTTACATCGGTTATGAAAATTATAAATTAGAAGGTCTTATAGCAGAAATGGTGGGTTTAAAGTTACGCTTCCGCGAAAGCATGAACGCCTTAAACACCGTAGTACTGAGTGCTGGAAGTTTTAGTGCTGGAGACAGTTCTAAGGCAAGTGTACTGAAGCCACTGGATATTGTAACTACGGCTGGTGCGGTAGGCGATTTTGTAGGCGCGCTACAAACGCTGCCAGGAACATCTTCAAATGCTGATGATGGCCGTCTTTTTGTACGCGGTGGAAGTGCCGAAGAAACTCAGATATTTATTGATGGAAGTCGTGTTTTTAGACCTTTTCTACCCACCACAGGAAATATACCTACTAGAGGTAGGTTCTCTCCATTCCTTTTTGATGGGATCACATTTTCAACCGGTGGTTACAGTGCAGAATATGGAGATGCACTCTCTAGTGTACTGCTTTTAAATACCAACGACTTCCCAAAAGAAGAAAAAACAGAATTAGGAATCATGACCATAGGAGGGAACTTTGGAAAGACTAGAATATGGGGTAAAAACAGCATTAGTGTGAATGCACAATATGTTAATCTTGCTCCGTACAATGAAGTGATCTCACAAAACAACCAATTTGAAAAACCTTTTCAAAGCCTAAATGCCGAAGCGGTTTATAGACATGAATTTGACAAAGGACTTTTTAAGGCCTACAGTGCTTACTCGTACAGCGACTTTGCGATTATTCAGGAAGATATAGATGTGGAAGAAGGTTTTTATTTTGGCTTGAGAAATAAAAATTATTACGGAAACCTAAACTACAACGGTTCCTTATCAGAAAGCTGGAATATAGAAACGGGTTTAAGTCTTGCCCATGATAACAACAATGTGAACATAGCAGCGACTCACATAGAGGCCGTAGAAAATGCCTTGCATGCCAAATTCAAACTTCAAAAACGCTATAACAATTACTTTAAACTCAACATGGGCGTGGAGCAATTTCTTATCAATTACAACGAAGATGTGGAACTTGAAAACGACACTTTTGAAAACGGCATCAACCATGGAATTACCAGTGCTTTTACAGAAGCTGAGATTTTTGCATCTAAAGACCTTGCTTTCAAAGCTGGATTGCGGGGCGATTATTATAGTGCGAGTAATGAATTTAAAGTATCCCCACGTATGAGCGCGGCGTTAAGTCTCAATAACAGCTCGCAGTTTTCACTCGCTTACGGTAACTTTTATCAGGCTGTTCAAAATAATGTGCAGCAATATGATAAAAACATAAAACCAGAAAATGCACAACATTATATAGCCAACTTTTTATTTAAAAAGAACGACCGCATGTTTAGAGCAGAGGGGTATTATAAAAGCTACGATGAGCTGTTGACCTGCGACACGGCACGTGTTCAGTTCGATAGCGATTTAGGTAATGGAGGGGAAGGGTATGCCGCTGGACTGGATCTATTCTGGAGAGATGAGCGCTCGATTAAGAACCTTGATTATTGGGTAAGCTATTCTTACTTGGATACGAAGCGTCAATTCCGCAACTTCCCTGTGGAGGCGACTCCTAATTTTGCAACTGATCACAATTTTAGTCTTGTGGGAAAGTATTGGATAGAAGGCTGGCAGTCGCAAATAGGTGCGACCTTCAATTACTCTAGTGGTCGTCCATTTACAAATGCAAACGAGTCTGGATTTTTAAACGATAGAACTTCTTCTTTCCAAAGCCTTAATTTGAATTGGGCATATCTGATCGATCAACAAAAGATCTTGTATTTTTCTGTTACGAACGTGCTGGGAAGAGATAATGTTTTTGGTTATCAATACAGCGACACGCCAGATGTTCAAGGGCAGTTTAACCGTCGCACGATAGGTCAGGCTGCAGACCGTTTCTTTTTCGTGGGCTTCTTTTGGACCATAGGCGGCAGCGATAATCAACTGGATAATTTATAAATCTACAACTCAGATACTGGTTTTTACAGTTGGGTCTGTTCCGCTTTCGCGAAAGCGAGATCACTAGTATCATTGTATCGTAAATCAATAAAACTACTTATTATGAAAACCATAGCTACAGCTTTATTATTCTTTTTAGCACTAAGTCTTCACGCACAAACAAGCTACGAAAAAGCCATGCAAAAAGGGCTTGAGCTTATGGCAACCGACTTGCAAGCAGCATCACAACAATTTGAACGTGTTGCAAAAGCCGAAAATGAAAATTGGCTGCCACCTTACTACGCAGCTTTGTGCAATATCAATGGCTCTTGGGGACAAAAGTCAAAGGAGCAAACCTTGTTTCACATGAATAAAGCACAAGAATTCATTAATGATGCCGAATTTTTATCGGAGAACAATCCAGAAATTATGGTGTTGCAAGGGATGTTGAATACCTGTTGGATTCAATATGATAGCCGTACGTACGGTATGAAATTATCTGGTGCGACTAACGCGATTTATCAAAAAGCCTTAATGCTGGCGCCAGATAACCCAAGAGTCATTAGTAACAGAGCCAGATGGTTGATGGGAAGTGCAAAATTCTTTGGTAAAGACACGACACCTTATTGCGGTGAGGTGGACAAAGCCATCGCTTTATTTGAAAAAGAAACTACGACAGGTTTTAATCCTAACTGGGGAAAAAAAGGAGCTCTGAATGTAAAGAAAGGATGTGAGTAAACACTTGGTTTCCAGTAGGTTTTGCACGAGAGTAACGCCATCCCAGTTTAAGCTTTATCTCAGGCATCGTGGCCTCACCCCAGCCCTCTCCATAGGAGACGGAGTTTTATCTGAAATGAAATTGGCATGTTGGTTTTGGAAAGAGTTTGATGAATAATGGTGCAAGAGTAAAAACCTCCCCTATCTAGGCGAGGTTTTTACTTTTTATTTTTTTAAATACTTTTTAGATTTGACATGCCAAGTAGTTGTCTTGGCATTGTCTATATCAGCTCTCGATATTTCTTTGTGTTTTGTATTTATGGACGCCTTCTTTTTGGTCGTTATCAAAGTCATAAATAAAAAATTGACTAAAAATCCCTGAGAATATGCATAAGAACGCTATTCCTAGCTGTATCAGTTTATATATTTTACTCTTTTGAAATAAATATAAAACTACGATTACTAATATTAAAATAACCAGAATTCCATTTGCTAGATATTCTAAAAACGGACTCATACCGGATAGTAAAAAATGTTGTAGAGAAATTGAAAACCCCAAGAATACGGAAAGAATGATGGAAATGATGAAGTTGATGTTCATAGGTTAGAGGTCTAACTAGTTGTTAATATTTTGGTTTTGCAAAGAGTTTATTTAACAATTTGATCCATAGATTCCTCATCCATTTGTTAGGCTTTTAGTAATTGAACGGCAAGTTCTTTATTATTAGTTAATGCATTATCAAAAGCTTCCATTTATTCAGAATCAAATAAGCGTTCATTTACGGTCATCTCCATTCATATGGATTTGATTTACCTTTTCATTTAAATTTATTGAGGTTATTTTTAATTCAGTTGGACACTTTCGAAAAAGCGAAACTATCAATAGTTACCTAAATATACTAAAAGCATAATAATTCAAAATTCCACAATGTTTTATCACTTAATACCAATAAGTTTCTATAGTTTTAAGAAAATTTCCAACTAACCATTAATTTCTGTTCCATTTTGATAAAAAAAGTGCTTTTATTTCTGTTTTCGCTATTTGTTCTGGCTTCTTGTACGAACAAAACAGACGAAGAAAAACTTCAAGAACAACAAAACGAACTTTTTAAATTTAGAGAATATGTCAGTCAGGTTTCTGACCATGTGATCTCTACTAGAGAACCTATCCTAATTAAGCTTACGGAGCCAGTAGATGGCTGGACAGTTGGGAAAGAACTAGATCCGAGGTGGGTAACATTAGATCCTAGTGCTACTGGAAAATTAACGGTTATGGATGGGCAAACGATTTCTTTTCTTCCAGAAAAACCTTTGAAGCAGGATACAGAATACGAAGTAAAATTTCAGTTAGGAAAGGTCAAAGAAGTGGCAAGTGATTTAAAAGAATTCACGTTCCACTTTAAAACCATAGCACAGGATTTTATAGTAAGTACAGAGCCAGTAGGTTCTTATACTGGAGATTATCAATACATCAATGGAACTATACGCTCCAGCGATATCATGGAGTTGGAGAATGCAAAACAGTTGGTTTTCGCAAGACTGAATGGAAACAACCTAGCAGTTAAATTTCCTAATACAAATGCTTTAGGAAAGTTCTTTGAGTTTAAGATAGACAGTATCAAAAGACCTATTGAAGATGAGAAAGTTGAAATTTATTGGAATGGGAGCAGTATAGAAGTTGATGATAAAGGAGAAAATACCATCACGCTTCCAGGGAAAAACAGCTTTTCTGTAACCGATATAGAGCTTGTTAACGAAGAGGTGCCTTATATTTTAATCAATTTTTCTGATCCGCTCAAGAAATCTCAGAACCTAGATGGAATGATCCAGATCGAAGGGGTGGATAAAATAAAATTTGAAAGTAAAGGGAATGCGCTTAAAGTGTTCCCATCAAAAACAATTACTGGCTCCAAAAAGGTAGAAGTTTTTACAGGCATTAAAAGTGTAGATGGGTACCAACTCAAAAATGGGTTTTCTAGCTTCATTGCTTTTGAACAGGTAAATCCAGAAGTAAAATTACTACGCTCTGGAACCATTTTACCTTCTTCACAAAATGCTAAAATCAATTTTAATTCTGTGAATTTAAATGCCGTGGACGTATGGGTTTATAAAATATATAGCGATAACGTGCTTCAGTTTTTACAAAATAACAATTTGAATTCTTCAGAAAACCTGCGTAATGTAGGAAGACCTGTTGCTCGCAAGGTGATAGATATCAAAGCTACTGGAAACGACGTGAATAAATGGAACACCTATTCTGTAGATCTTAACGAAGTGATCGCTTCAGATCCTGGCGCTATTTATAGAGTAGAATTCAAATACAAACTGGCTTACAGCGCTTATACATGTGAATACACAGCAGAGAACCAGCCAGAGATGGAAGAAGAGGACTTTGATGATTCTCTTGAAGCAAGTAATTGGGATAACGCTCAAAACTATTATTACGATGACGATTACGGCTATTACGATTACAATTGGAGAGATCGGGAAGATCCGTGTTCTCCTTCTTTTTATAGAAACAAATCGGTAAGCACTAATCTTCTTGCCAGCGATCTAGGTATTACCGTTAAAAAAGGAGAAAACAACAGCTACTTGATAGCGGTAAACGACATCATTTCTACAAAGCCCTTAGGTGGTGCGCTTGTTAATCTATATAATTTCCAGCAACAAGAAATTGCTAGTTCACGAACGAATAACGAAGGACTGCTTGATATACGTCTAGATACGCCTGCCTTTTTTGCAGAGGTGATCTATAACAACCAGCATGGTTATGTAAAACTGGACGATGGAAATGCACTATCAGTAAGTAAATTTGACACTTCGGGAAATAGATTACAAAAAGGAATCAAAGGTTATATTTATGGAGAACGCGGCGTGTGGCGCCCAGGAGATCATATCTATCTTACCTTCCTACTCAATGACACCGATAATAAATTACCTGACGATCATCCTATAAAACTAGAGCTAAGAAACCCTAACGGTAAGATAACTCATATCGAAGTTCAAAAAAACGGATTGAATAATTTCTATCAATTTGATCTTAAAACTGATGATAATGCGCCGACTGGAAACTGGAATGCAAAAGTAGAAGTAGGTGGCGTTACTTTTAATAAAATACTCAAGATAGAAACCATAAAACCCAATAGGTTGAAGGTAAAACTACACTTTGACGAAGAAATCATCAAGTCTGGACAAAATGTAAATGGATCTTTAAACGCCATGTGGTTGCATGGAGCAACGGCAAAAGGCCTCAAAGCCAATGTTACTGCAAAGTATTATGCAACGACTACAAAATTCAAGAAGTACGACACCTACATTTTTGACGATCCGTCTCGATATTTTGACTTGCAAGAATCAGAAGTATTTAACGGAAATTTAGATCAAAGTGGAGACGCGAGTTTCAATTTTGAACCTAATATGGATGCTCAAGCGCCGGGAATGTTAAAGGCGAGTTTCCTCACTAAGGTCTATGAAAACGGTGGTGATTTCAGCACCAATGTCACTACCAAAACCTATTCTCCTTACGATACTTATGTAGGCTTAGATGTGCCACCAGGAGACAAGCAAAGAGGCATGTTATTAACCGATACAGAACACAACTTTGATGTCATAACGGTAGGTCAAAGCGGTAGTCCTAAAGCGACTAAAGATCTTGAAGTAAAGGTGTATAAAGTAAACTGGAGGTGGTGGTGGCAAAGTCAGTCTGGGAGCCTCTCTAGATATGAAGCAAGAGAATATAGACAGGAAGTGTATAGCAACACAATCAACACCAACTCTACCGGTAAAGGGAGCTTTAAATTTTCCCTTAAATATCCAGAATGGGGCAGGTATTTAGTACGCGTTTATGATCCAGCTTCAGGACATTCTACCGGTAAGATAATTTATGTAGACTGGCCAGGATGGGCAGGAAAAAGCCGTAAAGTAGCTCCTGAAATGGCCTCTATGCTTATTTTTAATTCAGATAAGAAAACGTATAAAGTAGGCGAGAATGCAAAAATCACATTTCCATCAACTGCTGGTGGACGCGCGTTGATCACTGTGGAAAACGGCACAGAAGTTCTCGATGCGCAATGGGCAGAAACTACCGACAAACAAACTCAAGTAAACATACCAATCCAAGATCTGTATGTACCTAATGTGTACGTTCACATTACTTATTTGCAACCGCATGCGCAAACAGCAAACGATTTGCCGTTAAGAATGTACGGTGTCATCCCGTTGCTGGTAGAAAACGAATCAACCCATCTCGAACCACAAATTAAAATGCCTGACGAACTGGCACCTAAAACCAGTGCAAAGATCACGGTTAGTGAGAAAAACAACAAAGCCATGACGTATACATTGGCAGTTGTTGATGAAGGACTTTTGGATTTGACCAACTTTGAAACACCAGACGCTTGGGATACATTCTTTGCTCGAGAAGCCTTAGGAGTAAAGACATGGGATATTTTTGATGAAGTTATTGGTGCTTATGGAGGTCGCATAGACGCGGCATTTGCTATAGGTGGTGATGGAAGCGCAGCAGCTTCTAAAGCAAAAAAAGCCAATAGATTCCAACCTATGGTCATTCACTTAGGCCCATTTACACTTCAGCCAGGTGAGAAGAAAACACATAGTATTGACATTCCTCAATATGTAGGCTCTGTACGCACGATGGTAGTCGCCGGAAACGATCGCAAAGAAGCCTACGGTAGTGTCGAAATTGCTACACCAGTAAAGAAACCATTAATGATGCTGGCATCGCTTCCGCGAAAGCTGTCACCTGGAGAGACTGTAAAGTTGCCGGTAACTGTTTTTGCTATGGATAATAAGGTAAAATATGTCAACGTAACTCTAGAAAGCTCCCCATTATTTGAATTATTAAACGGCAATATGCAGCAATTAAAATTCACGGAAACAGGAGATCAAATTGCTTATTTTGATGTAAAAGTGAAGAATGCAACTGGAATTGCCACCTTGAAATTGTCAGCCAAAGGAAACGGAGAAACAGCTGCTTATGAAACAGAAATCGATGTGGTCAATCCAAATCCGTACAGTACGATTTCAGAAAAAGCGATTCTAAAACCTGGAGAAACAGCAAGGCTTCCCATACTACCTTTTGGAACCACAGGAAGCAATGCTTCTACAGTTTCATTTTCTAGCTTGCCAGCGATGAATATCGGTAAGCGATTGAATTATTTGATTCGTTATCCACATGGTTGTGTGGAGCAAACTACCAGCGCGGCATTTCCACAATTACACCTTTCTAGCGTGATAGATTTGAATAGCAATCAGCAAAAACAAATTAGTTACAACGTAAAACAAGCGATCAATAAACTGGGATATTACCAGAAGGCAAACGGTGGTTTTTCCTATTGGCCAGGTAGCGGTAGTGTGAACGACTGGGGAACGACCTATGCGGGTCATTTCATAATCGAGGCAGAAAAAGCAGGATATACCGTACCTATTTCTTTCAAGTCCAATTGGATTGCTTATCAGAAACGAGTAGCAAAACAGTGGCGTTATAATGATCATAACGATTTGTATCAGGCTTATAGATTGTATACTCTGGCAGTTGCAGGAGCGCCAGATTTATCTTCTATGAACCGCTTGCGGGAAAACTCAAACCTTTCTAACGATAGTAGGTTAAGACTAGCTGCGACTTATGCATTAGTAGGTCAGAGCAAGGCAGCTGAAGAGCTATTAAATAATAGTACTATAGATTTTCAGCCTAGTAGGTATGATTATAGGACCTATGGTTCTCCGCAACGCAATCGTGCGATGGCATTAGAAACCTATACGATTATGAAAAAAGACGGACCTGCCAGACAACTCATGGAGGAAATGGCTAGAAATCTAGATTCTGATCGGTACTACAATACGCAAGCACTGGCATATAGCTTTATAGCCATCAGTAAATACGCTAATTATATAGGCGGAAAAGGAGTGCATGTGGACTATACTTTTAAGGGTAAAACCAACAGCGTTTCCAGTACTAAAAGTATCGTAAATCGCGATCTGGATATCGATGAGCGTCCAACTTCTGTTCAAGTAACCAACAAGGGTGATAACATTATTTTTGTTACCAATGCCATGACCGGCAAATTACCAGTAGGAAATGAAAAAGCTGCTCAAAGTAATTTAAAAGCCACCATTACCTATACCGATAAGGATGGAAATGCCTTAAACGTAAGCAATGTAAATCAAGGAACGGAGATTACCGCTATCACAACGATTACCAATACGACTGGTTCTAAAATAGAAGATGTGGCGCTGACACAAATTTTACCGTCAGGTTGGGAAATAGTAAACACAAGGTTTACAGATTACGGTGCCCAAGAAGTAACTACCAGTATAGAATACACGGACATTAGAGACGATCGAGTGAATTATTATTTTGACCTTAAAGCAAAAGAAACGCTCACTTTTAAAACGACTATAAATGCCAGTTACCTAGGTAAATATTACTTACCAGGACTCCAGTGTGAAGCTATGTATGATGCAGATTATATCGTTAGAAATATGGGACAGTGGATTGAGGTCGTGAGGTAAAATCAGGAATACTTTGTTCAGTAAGGTATTTTGGGGTTAGTATTCAATTAAACAAATGACAACATACAACCTAGTAATCTTTATATACGTCAGAAATTACAACGATCCTGCGCAGGATGAAATCGTTCAACTCATAGAAACGCCTGCAGCTGAGCAATAAGGTTAGATACATTACGATAGTGTTAAAAGCAAAGTAGGAATTACCGTTTCTTATTGGAAAGACTTGGAATCAATTTCAGAATGGAAAGCGCAACTTGATCATCAAACCGCTCAAAAACTAAGTAGGGAAAACTGGTATAAATGGTATCATGTGAGAATCTGTAAAGTGGAACGTGAGTATAAATTTGGTGAATATTGAATCTCAAGTTATCTTTACTTTATGATAAAAATGTTTAGTAGAGAATTTTGGATAGTGGCTATGGGTTTTGGAATTCCTATGTGCATATTAATGACTTTATTTATGGGGTTTACTGGTGAGTTTTCTTTAAAAATTCTTATCGCAAATCTTATTGGTTATCTGATTGTAGGTGGACCATTGTTTGCCACTATTTTGATATCATTTGCACGTTACTCTTTCAAAAAAGTTACCATTGCCATACCAGAAAATGAGACTTTAATAAAAGAGTATGGAGCTAACCTATATAGAGGTAAAGAAGGCGTAGGAGGAAAAATCGCTTTGACTGATAAAAGTCTCATTTTTAAGTCTCATAAAGTAAATATTCAAAGAGGAGAAACTGCTGTTTTTATTGAAGACATAACAGGTTTTGAAATAAAAAACCGAATATTCAACCTTTTAAATAATGAGATAACTTTAAGTACAATAGATAAAGACTACCGTTTTATTATGCAAGAAAGAGAGGGGTTTGTTGAAGAGTTGAAGAGGTTGAATTCGAGTATCTAGATAAAACTATCATGGTGTCAAACCCTTTTGGTTTTCAGTAAAGCTGAACAACCTGTTTTCTACTTCGACAAGCCCAGCACGACGCTTTTATCAGCAGGGAAATGTTAGTATGAGACACATTTAATTATTTTAGATTTTAATTTAAGAGCTTTTCCCTTTTTTAGAGGGAGAAATTTTATTCGTGTACGAATAAAATAAGGGGTTTTAAGGCGCAGGAATGTGTCAAAGTATTTGATTCGTTAGATGAAAGATTGTTTTTCTTAGAACAGCTAGTTTGGCTAAGTGTGTTCTAACTTTAAATAATCATCTCATTGCATAGCATAATTGTTTACAAACGATCTCAGAGTTTGTTGATTTCTAAAAATCCAAAACAACTTTCAACCTTTCTATAACTGCCTTTATTTCAATAGTATCAGTCACATCTTCATAACCAGTTACTATTTTATTCCCAAAAATAGAAGTTGGTAGTAATGGAAATTGATCGCGATTTGCTGTGAGTTGGTTTTCTTGTGGTTGTGCATAAGGTGCAAAACCTGCATAAGGATGTGTGTTTCCCCATAAAGTAATAACAGGGACACCATATAATGCTGCAAGGTGTCCATTACCGCTATCCATAGCGATCATTGCATCTAGATTTGATATTATACTTAATTCATTTTCAAATGTGGTGAGCCCCGTGATATTGATTACGTTGGTAGTCGTTCCGGCAACTATTTGTAATTGCTTTTGCTCTTTCTTTCCACCACCGAAAAGCAGGATGGTCGTTTGCTTATCTTCAGCAATTGCTTGTACGAGTTCCTTTGCTTTGTTTACCGTAAGCGATTTGGTCTTATGAGCAGCAAATGGAGCAAAACCTACCCATTTTGAAGTTTTTTCACCTATTTGTTTATGCAGGTCAGGCAAAATGGTCTTGTTTGACAAAAACTCATTTCCTTTTAATTCAATTTTAAAACCTAATTCTCTAAGCACGTCTGCATAGCGTTCTGTACTGTGTTTTAAGGGTTGGAAAAAGTTTGGGTCGTTGACCAGTTTCTTTTTGTCGGCTCGACCTTTCTCGATTTTTGCTTTGGGAATTCCTTTTAGAAAAGCGCGTAAAATTTTACTACGCAACAGGTTGTGAAAATCTGCTACAGCATCGATTTTTAGCACTTTTATTTCTTTTGAAAGTTTTAAAAGACCAGAAATTCCTTTATGAACGCCATCAACATCGGCTTCTATAAAAGTAATTCCAGAAATACGTTCTAGGATGGAACGGAATCTTTTCTTCGAAAGTGCAACTACCTCAACACTTGGGTGCTTTCTTTTTAACGCCAGTAAAACAGGAACGCACATGGCAATATCGCCCATAGCGCTTAGTCTAATGACGAGTATGCGTTGAGGTAGTGGCATGTTACTTTAAAGCCCTGAGGACTGGGTTAAGCTCGTCATCATTATACATTTTCATTTGCTTATAGACTTTCATGTACTTATTTCCTTTAGAAATATCTTCTAACAACTGGTCAAGAGCAATGGTTAAGTCAACACGCTGTTCTAGAAGAATGTCCAGTTTTTTCTGACAGGCATTGATGTGATCTTGAGAAGCATCTGTACGAGTAGCTTCTTCATTCATGTGATAGACTTTCAAGGCTAGAATGGACATGCGGTCTATCGCCCATGCAGGGCTTTCTGTGTTTATAGTAGCGTTATCTTTAATACTTACATCGTTATTTTGATCTAGAAAGTAGCCATCTATATATTCTACCATATCTGTACGGTCCTGATTACTGGCATCGATTTTACGTTTCAAAGTCAGTGCTGCAAGAGGATCAATTTGTGGATCCCTAATAATGTCTTCATAATGCCATTGTACGGTATCAATCCAGCATTTGCGATATAATAAATGCTCGATAAGGTGTGAGTTGCGATCGTAAGGGTTTTCAAAACTCTGATCTACCGCATTTAAAACGTGGTATGTATCGATGACAGTTTGAAAAATTTTATTGGCTTTATTTGAAAACATAAGTAGAATTTTAAAATGCAAATATAAAGATTTACGAGCGCTCTATTATCTTATAAAAAATAGAATAAGCATCGTAATAAATGGCACCCATAACAGACTTTCCTTAAAGATTTTATCATTGGTTTCTTGTAGGAAACGCGCAAGAAATACAGCGAGTACTGGTAATAAGAAAAACACGGAACCGCACAAGGCAGAGATAACAATACTGCACAAACCTGAAAAACCCAATACTGAGAACCTCGATCTGGCACTTAAAGAGATGTTAGGAAAAGCAAATAAAATAGCCATGGAAAAGAAAAAAGCTATACAACTAAGCAGTATGGAAACTATAGTTGATACTGACCATTTTGTATATAAATAATTGAAATTATAATCAAATCCGTCATAAACTGGGAAGAGATACATCGTTTCTAAAAGCTGATCCACAGTAAAGGTGAGTAAAGCAACGCAACTAATTGCGATAAATGGGATGGTCCAGTATTTTACATTTTTAAGATTATAGACAACGATACTTAAAAAGATGACAATAAAAAATAGGGAACACCAAGAATAAAATAGAGTAGCAATTGCTATCCAAAGTGAGGCATCAAATATTTTTTTAACTATTCCCTGGCCATTGCGCATATTGAGCAACCTTCTCAAGGCTAAAAGGCAAAATAAGTAAGCGATAAAAATAGCCACATCAGTAGCATATAAGGCTGCTATTAGAAGCAAACAGCTATAGATCCATAAGGAATAGGAATTGCTTTGAGTAAGATTATTTCTAAGCGTAAGAAACTGAAAAACACCTATAGAGATTAAAGTTACAAAAGGAATCCAAATAAAACCCCAGCCCAAATAGGGGTCCGTGATTACTAAATAGCCCATTATAAACGCAACCATCATAAAAGTGATGATATAATGAATAGGTTTACTGTTATTAAAAAAACTGGAAAGCATGGGTTTTTTAACTATTTTTGCAACTATAAACAGCAATTTACAGAAATGAAAACTTTATTAGACGCAATAGTAAGCTTATTTGAACTTATTTTAATTCCTTTTGACGCTCTTGCACAGTTACAAAAAGATAACTGGTTTGCTGCAAATGCTGTCAGCTGGATGTTTATTATCATTTTAATTGTTGCTTTTGTTTATTGGATGTTAAAACTCAAGGAATATGATAAGGATGAGGACAAGACCCAGACAGGTCATTCTTTCTTAAAATAACAGATTTTTCTCACAGGTCAAACCCTATATCTTTGCGATAATAAACCGTATCAAAGTGCAACTTTTCTATGTTGAGATAGGTGTTTTTAAGTGCTTGTTTAAAATTTTCACCGTAGCTAGTAATAGCGATGACACGTCCACCGCTACTTACTATACGACCTTCTTTAAGGGCTGTTCCCGCATGAAAAGCGATGCTGTCTTTCATATTCTCTATTCCTGTTATTTCCATTCCCTTTTTGTAGGCCCCTGGATAGCCACCTGCCACGCACATTACTGTTGTTGCACTTCTGGGATCTATGGAGAGAGTTTCTTTGTGTAGTTCCGCTTTCGCGAAAGCGTGCAAATGAGCTAGAAAGTCACTAGAAATACGGGGCAAGACTACTTCAGTCTCAGGATCGCCCATTCTTACGTTATATTCAATCACTTCAGGGTCTCCATTTACAATCATGAGACCGATAAATACAAAGCCTTTGTAAATAATGTTCTCCTTTGCAAAACCTTCAATGGTAGGTTTTATAACCCGATCTTCTATCTTTTGCATCAATACATCGTCTGCAAAAGGAACAGGAGAAACAGCACCCATGCCGCCAGTATTTAGACCAGTATCCCCTTCTCCTATGCGTTTGTAGTCCTTTGCATTGGGCATGATTTTATAAGACTTCCCATCTGTCAACACAAAAACGCTCATTTCAATACCATCAAGAAACTCTTCTATCACGACCTTGTTAGATGCTGCGCCAAATTTACCGCCAATAAGCATTTCCTCGAGAGAATCTTTTGCCTCATCAGCATGTTCTATGATAAGAACACCTTTTCCACCAGCAAGTCCATCTGCTTTGAGAACGTAAGGTGGTTTTAAGCTGTCAATAAAAGCCATTCCTTCTAGGAGAGTCTCTTTAGTAAAACTTTTATAAGCTGCAGTAGGAACTTTATTACGTTTCATAAATTCCTTAGCAAACTCTTTAGAGCCTTCTAAAACGGCACCTTGTTTTGATGGGCCTATAACGTTAACATGTTTTAATTCTTCTGTCTGGAAATAGTCGTAAACACCTTCTACAAGTGGTGCCTCTGGACCTACGATTACCATAGAAATATTATTTTCAAGGACAAAATCCTTTATCGCAGGAAAATCTGTGATTCCCAAATCTACGTTGGTTGCTATTTCATGCGTTCCAGCATTTCCTGGAGCGACAAATAACTTGGTAAGAAGCGTACTTTTAATAATGGAGTATGCAAAAGCGTGCTCGCGGCCACCGCTTCCTAAAATGAGAACATTCATAGGTTGTGTTTATGGAATGCAAAAATAAGTTTTACCTTGCTTACTGATCCATTGATTTCATAAAATGCCTTTAAAACTTTTTGACAACATATTAAAATTAAAAGGTTTTGAGATTGATAAAGCACGTGAAGAGTGGACAGGCCTGTCTTCTGGTATTTCAGCAAGTCTACCTCAACGCAAACAAGATATTTTAAACCACCATCTTACCCATAACTATTTTTACAACAATCTTGTAGCAGACAAAATAGCTTCTTGGGAAGAATTGCCTGTGTTGACCAAAAGTAATTTGCAGCAACCACTTCAAGAACGCTTGAGTAAAGGGTATACTATAAAGAACATCTTTAAAGGTAAAACCAGTGGTTCTAGTGGACATCCATTGACTTATGGTAAAGATAAATATGCACACGCCATGACTTGGGCAGCATTTTATGAGGCTTATAACCAACACGGCATTAATTTAAACACCTCGTTACAAGCACGTTTTTACGGCATTCCGTTACGTGGAAAGGGAAGGTATCTAGAGCTCGTTAAAGATTTTGTAAGTTACCGCAAGCGGTTTCCTATTTTTAATATGAATGATGCCATTTTAGAAAGTTTTGTGGACCGGTTTTCAAAAGATAAATTTGAATATATCAATGGGTATACCAGCAGCATTGTTTTACTGGCAAGATACTGTCAAAGTAAAAACAGAGTTCTCAAAAGTATTTGCCCAACACTAAAAATGGTCATCACAACCAGCGAAATGCTTTTTCCAGATGATAGATTGCTGCTGGAAGAATGGCTAGGGACTCCAGTAATTAACGAATATGGAGCGAGCGAAGTGGGATTGATTGCAATGCAAAATACTCAAGGAGATTTTGAAATCAATCAACAAAATCTATATGTAGAAGTTGTTGATGAAGAGAATCAACCGGTTCCTGACGGAGCAATAGGGAGCATCCTAGTGACAGATCTTTATAATAAAGCGCACCCTATGATACGCTATGAAATAGGCGATTTAGGAAGTTTGCAAACCTTAAAAAATGGAACACGAGTTTTGAAAGACCTGCAAGGACGTGTGAGTGATATGGCGCGATTGCCTAGTGGTAAAGTAGTTCCAGGATTGACTTTTTATTATATCACTAAAGCCATTATCAAAGAAGATTTAGATATTTTAGAATTTATAGTCATTCAAAAAGAGCTGGCTTCTTTTGAAATTCAATTTGTGAGTAAAAGTGATATGGAGGATGCTTTGAAAAAGAAGATTCAAAAGTCTATGGATGAATATCTGGAACCTGATTTAACTGTTATTTACACGAGACACGAATTTCTTGATCGCAGTAAACGAGGTAAATTAAAACAGTTTATAAACGAGGTTTGATTTCTAAATGGAAGACCGTATCGATAACGCAGGAACGCTAATCAGGTTGCTACTGAGGTTTGAATAACTCGGGTAGAATATGTCAAAACTTACCCTCGTACTTTGTGTCAGCTTAAAAAAACGTGCGTCAATCCAAATGCATAAAAATTAATTACCTTAAAATGACAGACTTGTCACAACTACCAGCTTTATTTTGGAGAAAGTACATCATGGAGCATAAAAATAATTAGCATAAAAAACTTAAGTCGTTATTCAAAACGAGGAATGGGAATCGTGGATTACATACATTCTATTAAATGGCAGATCACGTTTTTATTAAGGGATCAAATAGGAGAGCAATACTAACAGACCTAATGAATCAAATGGCAGAGCAAATTAAAAAATACTTCTTAAAATTTCATCCAAGGAGTTGATACAGGTTCTTTTCTATTTATCCAATATAAAAAGAAGAACCGATATCGGCGCAAATTTAGGAACAGCAAAACAGTAGAGAACTATTTGAAAGAGTTAAAGAGAATAGGACTTTTAATTTCTTAAAAATTAAGTAAGTAAGTGGTATCCGAATGCAAAATATTTAGAGTTATTTAATGAATTTTAACCTTCATCTCATCCATCTTTTGCAGAGCATTTCAGATTTGAGATGCTAAGTATTTGTCTAGGCATTATCTGAATTTGTTTGACGTACTTTTATAGAGCAAAATATTTTTAATTTAAACGCAACCTCATCTATAAAAAAGCATCTTAACATAAAACAGTCTAAATCATGAAAAATATACTGTTACTTCTCCTAACCTCCATAATATTCCTAGCATGGATAATGATGACGGTTCTACTCCTGTATCATTTGCATTAATTGCTGAAAACAACCTTAATGTGGAGAAGGAATTCCTAAGCAAAACCTGTTCATAACAGACGGTACTATTTGGAATAACTTAATCACTTCTATGGATTCTTAAAACAACGTTTCTGACTCTTTTACTGAAACAATTATCGAATTCAGCACGTATACAGTTGTTGCTGTTTTTGACGAAGTAGGACCTTCTAGCGCTTATGGTTTATAAGTTGGTATTTTCAAGATGTCTCTAATATTATTGTAGACGTAAATTATATCAGTTTTAGTGGAAATGCATCTACCATAGTCAGGCAGTCTTTTTATATCGTTAAGATTGAAAACAGCAATTTACCTATCGTTTTTCAATAGCACTAAGCAACCTTAGTAATCATCTGACTCTTCACAAAAAACTGCTCATAAAAAAACCGCAATAGCATCCAGCTACTTTTTAGGGTAGAATATTTTAAATGTGTTTTGTAAATGGCATAGTTGTATTTGATTAATCCTAGTTTATTAGAAGATAAACCCTTGCTCAATCGGTAGCTTGCTATAGGTTCTTGAATTCCTATGGCAAATTCTGCTTTTTGAATCACGTCCAACCACATGGCCCAATCTTGTCTTTTACGCAATGCTGGCATATAGAACTTACCTAATACCTTTGCGTTGTAAATACCGGTTAGATTGCCTAAGTAATTGGCTTTTAATAGCTTTTCAAAGGTGAGTTTTTTGGATGCGTGATGGGTCAATTTTGGTTGATTAGAAGCAGTAATAAAAATATCATAAGCGCCATAACACAAGCTAGCAGGATGCTTCTTCATGGCGTTGATTTGCATTTCTAGTTTATGAGGTTTCCACAAGTCGTCTGCATCAAGGAAGGCGATGTAAGTGCCTGTTGCAGCTTTTATTCCCTTGTTACGTGTGATTCCAGCCCCAGAGTTGGAGTTGTTTTTTAAATTGATAAAAGTTATTTCGGGAGAGTTGTTTTTTAAGGCATAGGCTTTCGCGAAAGCGTAACTATCATCAGCACTACAATCATCTATAGTAATAATCTCTAGAGGTCTATGAGTTTGTGCAACAATGCTGTCTAGCGATTCCTTTACCGTTGTAATGTTGTTGTAAGTAGGTGTTATGATAGAAACCAGACTCATCTAGTACGCCTTTTCTTCCCCTTGAAACATATTTGCAATGGTCTTAAAAATAATCCTAAAGTCCAGAGCAATATTCCAGTTCTCGATGTAGTATATGTCATTGCGCACACGACCTTTAATATCTTCTTCTGTCTCCACTTCACCACGATAGCCGCTTACTTGTGCCAGTCCTGTGATGCCCGGTTTTACAAAGTGACGTACCATAAACTTATCAATGCGCTCTGCATACATATGGGTGTGACTTACCATGTGTGGTCGTGGGCCTACAACACTCATATCTCCTAGAAGTACGTTGAAAAACTGTGGTAATTCATCAATACTGGTTTTGCGTAGAAAACGGCCTATTTTAGTGATTCTATGGTCTCCACGTCTCACTTGGTGCAAATGGGCTGTATTATTAGGCACCATCGAGCGAAATTTAAAGCAAATAAACTCTCTGTAATCCAGTCCATTACGAGTTTGTTTAAAGAAAACAGGACCTTTAGATTCCATCTTTATAATGATCGCGATTAATGGCGTTAACCAGGACATCACGCTTATGATTACTAAGAGAGAAAACAGAATATCAAAGGCTCTTTTTGTAAACTTATGAGCAATATCGTCTAAGGGTATTTCTCGCAATGATAGAACAGGCGTGAGGCCATAATAATCATAGTGTAACTGCTTAGAAAGAATAGTTTCTGTATCAGGAATAAATTTTAGGGTTCTTAGATTGTTATCTGCAAAATCGGTAAGCTCGAGAAGTTGGTCATTGTTAAGTTCCTGTACGGAGCAAAATATTTCATCTATTTTTTCTTCTATAACCCATCGCTTGAACTCAGTTAATGAAAAGGATGGAGATTTTACATTCACCAGATCTTTAGATCGGTAGCCCAAATCAGTATGTGTGGTGAAAAAATCATAAAGTTGTTGCGTGTCCTTATTTTTACCTAGGATGGCAATATTTCTAAAATTGCCACCCAATGCACTGCGATAGTTTTTAAGAATAAAGAAAAGCCCTATTTTAAGTATTGAAATCCCACCTACAGTTGCCGCTATGTAGTTAAAAATAAAAGCAGATTCTCTATTGAGCTCATAGTAGTAACCAAAAAAAGCAAACACGACAAAAGCAAAAAACACAGACTGCTTAGCTAACCGGTTTAATAAAGTTGTAAATTTTGTATTTCTACGTATTCTATAAAAATCTAGCTGCATGGAAACAATGACCCAGCAAATACCTATAAAAATACTGTAGGTAAGTAAATCAAAACTTTCCTTAAAAAAATAAGACGCAGCAAGAATGATAAGACTTAAATCTACAAAGTAGGAAATAGGTCTTATAAAACCAGAAAACCGGCCATTGCGATAGGCAATACTATCTACGGATATGTTTTGTAAAGTCTTTGTGGTCACGTTTGTTTAAATCTTCTAGAGCTAGTGATTTGAAATAATCATAGGTTACTTTCATTCCTTCTTCACGACCTACTTTAGGTTCCCAATCAAGAATTTTTTTAGCCAGTGAAATATCTGGACGTCTTTTCAAAGGATCGTCCTGTGGAAGGTCTTGATACACTACTTTTTGGTCAGTTCCTGTGAGGGCAATAATTTCTTCAGCAAAATCACGGATAGTAATCTCATTAGGATTTCCAATGTTAACAGGATCTGAATAATCGCTGAGCAACAATCTGTAGATTCCTTCTACTTGATCATCCACATAACAAAAAGATCTCGTTTGCGATCCATCACCGAAAATCGTAATATCTTCTCCTCGCAGTGCTTGGCCCATAAAAGCAGGAATCACACGACCGTCATTGAGTCGCATTCTAGGCCCATAGGTATTAAAAATACGTACAATTCTAGTTTCTAAACCATGAAACCTATGATACGCCATAGTCATGGATTCTTGAAAACGCTTTGCCTCATCATAAACGCCTCTTGGCCCTATGGTATTTACATTGCCATAATAACTTTCGTCTTGAGGATGTACCAAAGGGTCACCGTAAATTTCGCTGGTAGAAGCGATGAGTAATCTGGCATTTTTTGCCATGGCAAGACCCAATAAATTGTGAGTTCCTAGAGAACCTACCTTTAAGGTTTGAATAGGAATTTTAAGATAATCTATTGGACTAGCAGGACTGGCAAAATGTAATACATAATCCAGTTCTCCTGCCACATGCACATAGTCAGAAACATCTTGATGATAGAATTCAAAATCGGCAAGGGGAAACAAGTGTTCTATATTTTTAAGATCGCCGGTAATCAGGTTATCCATCGCAACAACGCGATAGCCTTCTTTTATAAAACGATCGCAAAGGTGCGAACCTAAAAATCCAGCAGCACCGGTAATAAGAACTCTTTTTTTCATGTAAAAGGTAGATCAGTTAATAGTTTTCAAATATAGGAAAATTGAGTGTGTAGTTTTTGAGCTTTCTTATGAATCCTAGTAATGCGTTTGTATATAACAATAAGTAAAAGTCAATTGGAAATTTTGAAGGTGCTTTTTAATTCCTTTGAAGATGATTACTAGAGCATACCCACGCAAAAAAACCCAAACAAAATCTTTCTGCCAAAATGATATTGTTCAGGAAAAATAAATTTATCTCAGTTCTTATTACCCAACAACTGTATTTCATTTTTCGAATAACCTGCAATATCCTGCTTCGGTTCGCTTATTAAATACGATACCATTAAATTCAAATTTTAAACAGAAATGGTTCTTTACTCACTCATAACAATCGATAATATTTACTTCAACTAGCCAGTTACTTTTAGTGACCTCCTTTTCTAAAAAGCGATTTATTAAAGTTAAAAGACTACCTATAAGCATAAAAGAACCATCTCTAATAAGACCATAATTACCTAGAAAAGTTATACTATTTTTCAAAATCAACTTTCATATAATTAAAAAATAAACGGATTTGGATCAAGAATAATCTTCTTATAGTCCTCTAGCGTTTCCGTTGCTGCCACGCCAGGAAAATCACCTTTATATCCCTTTATATCTGTCATGATTTGAAAATGCAAGTGTGGGGAATAACCACCATTTTCTTCTGGTTTTCCTAGGGTTGCTATGATCTCGCTTTCGCGAAAGCGGTATCCAACAGACCACTTTCCCATATCACTTATAGAGAGGTGTCCATAAAGTGTATAGCGTTTCTTACCATTGAGATCGTGTTCTAAGATCAAAGTAGGGCCATAATTCCCAGCATCTTCATTGTGAGCAAAACTGTGTACGACGCCATCCATAAAAGCATGTACAGTTGTTCCAGCAGGCGCCCAAATATCTATTCCCATATGCACATCCCGTACCCTACCAGTTTGAAAACGAGCCGATTTTCTATACAAAGCACGTTGTTCTAAATACCCGCCGTGGGCAATATATGCACCAGTTAGAACACGTTGTTCTTGCAGGTATCTCTCAAAGACAGGAATATCACTTACCTCATTTACATCCCAAAAAGAATTTTTAACCGATAGATCGATAGGGAAATAGTCTTGTGAGCCGAACTTAGGGTCAATTAAGTGTTTAAATGCCATGTGTAATTTTTATCTTGATTGTTGCCGCGCAGTGGTCTGGAATCTTTTTAAACAACAGCACCTATTTTAGTTTTCAATTTCATTATTGCAAGTTTTAATAGTAGGTAAGCATATTAAATCAGGAATATAAATGATCTTTAAATCCATATTCTATAACCCTACAGCGCAGCGGTCCTTATTCTTAAAGAAAGCAATTTAATAAATTATCTGCCTTCATATTGCTGATAAGTGCTTTAACTCCTCGATAAATTGCCGTATTTTTAAACCAAAGAATTTTAATATGATCAATAGAACGGTAAAAGGTGTGGAAGAGGCACTGGAAGGCGTTAAAAGCGATATGACTTTTATGGTAGGTGGTTTTGGACTGTCTGGAATTCCTGAAAATAGTATTGCTCAACTGGTAAAAACTGGAGTTAAGAATCTGACGTGCATTTCTAACAATGCTGGTGTGGACGGTTTTGGTCTAGGTTTATTGCTTCAAGGAAAACAAATTAAGAAAATGATTTCTTCCTACGTGGGAGAAAATGACGAGTTTGAACGCCAGATGCTGAGCGGTGAGTTAGAAGTAGATCTTATACCTCAAGGAACACTAGCGGAAAGATGTCGTGCGGCACAAGCTGGAATTCCAGCATTTTTTACACCAGCAGGCTACGGTACCGAAGTAGCCGAAGGAAAAGAAGTTCGCGATTTTAATGGAAAACCTCATATTCTAGAACATGCCTTTAAAGCAGATTTTGCCTTTGTAAAAGCATGGAAAGGTGATGAAGCTGGTAATTTAATTTTTAAAGGAACGGCACGAAATTTCAACCCTTTAATGGCTGGCGCAGCGACCATAACAGTTGCTGAGGTAGAGGAGCTTTTGCCAGCAGGAGCATTAGACCCTAATGAGATTCATGTTCCAGGAATATTTGTAAAACGTATTTTTCAAGGGGAGAAATATGAGAAGAGGATTGAACAGAGAACGGTGCGTAGTAGAGATTAAAAAAAACCGAGACCTTTCCCTAATCCCAAAGGGTAGGTTTTTTTTAAAAGCTCTTGTTTCAAAATCCTATAGGGTTGAGGAACAGAAACTAAATAAGTGCCAGTTCGAGCACAGAACTAAATTAAGCACAGGGGCTTTGTCGTGAATGTTTACCAAAGAAAGAAATATGTTAGATAAAATAGGAATAGCAAAAAGAATCGCCCAAGAAGTAAAAAGCGGTTATTATGTGAACTTAGGAATAGGAATACCAACTTTGGTAGCCAACTATGTTCCAGAAGGAATGGAAGTAGAATTTCAGTCTGAGAATGGTGTTTTAGGGATGGGACCTTTTCCTTTTGATGGAGAAGAAGATCCAGATATAATTAATGCCGGTAAACAAACCATTACTACACTGCCAGGCGCCAGCTTTTTTGATAGCGCAACGAGTTTTGGGATGATACGCGGGCAGCACGTAGACTTAACTATTTTAGGAGCTATGGAAGTAGCAGAGAATGGTGATATAGCCAATTGGAAAATACCGGGTAAAATGGTAAAAGGCATGGGCGGTGCTATGGACTTAGTAGCCAGTGCAGAAAACATAATCGTTGCCATGATGCATACCAATAGAGCAGGTGATTCTAAACTTTTAAAAAGATGTTCTTTACCCTTAACTGGTGTCAATTGCATCAACAAAATAGTGACTAACCTGGCTGTTCTAGAAGTAACGGATAAAGGATTCAAACTCTTAGAACGCGCCCCAGGAGTTAGTGTAGAAGAAATTCAAAATGCTACAGAAGGAACCTTGATTGTTGCTGGTGATATTCCTGAGATGAGTATTTAAAATCTATAACTGACTTTAGACTTCATTTAAATCATAAAATTTTAGTGATCAACATGCCAGGTATTTGTTTTAGCATGTTGGGTTACTATCGTAAATTATAACCTTGTTCTTTTTTCTAAGATCAAGAATAAATTTAGACGATGCCAGCATCAATAATGGCGTTTCTGATTCGAAAAGCAGTTCCCTTTTTAAAGGGAACACTGATAGGCCATGAGCATAGCCAGCAACTAAAAGGGTTTTTTGGTTTAAAATTCAACAAACTCTTTTGTGACCATAATCTTTCAGATAGTGGAATGGATTGCTGATAAATTTGGAATTAATTCCCTCCTCAATTTGTGATCTTATCCAGACAAATTTTCTGAAAAAATAATGAGATATCAACAAAGCCTGTTTTTCCTGACCTTTTAAGATCAGGAAAATATTTCAATGTTTAAAATTTGATGAAACGACACCTCATTTTCAGAGCCTCTATATTCGTTATTATCTAAAAATACGAGACGTGGTGATCGAAGGACATAAATAGATTAGACCTCATCAAAATTCAACACAACTTTTGCACTTGTAGCATAGGCTTGACATGCTAGAGAAAGTCCGCTGGCTACTTCTTTGTCGGTGAGGATGGCGTTTTTTGCCATTTGTGCGGTGCCTTCTTCTATCTGGCAAATGCAGGAGCTACAAATACCACCTTGACAACTATAAGGTGCGTCGATGTCGTTTTTAATCATCACTTCCAGTAAATTATCGCTGCGTTTTACGGTAAGTGTGTGTGTTTCGTCATCGAGAATCACAACTAATTCGGTTAAGTGACTGTCTTCCGTGATCTCGATATCGTTCTCTTTGGTAGAAAAAAGCTCGAATTTGATGTTTTCTTTGGCAAGCAGGTCCTTTTCTATTAGATTCTCTGTCGCCATAGCAATCATTTCTTCAGGGCCACATAAGTATGCTTTCGCAAAAGCGAGATCACCAACAACTTGTTTCAAGAAAAAGTTGAGGTTAGATTTACTTACACGACCGAATAATGCTTCATCACGTTCCTCACGAGAGAAACAATATTTAAGGAAGAAACGATCTCCATACTGATCTTTTAAATCGTTGAATGGTTCGTAATAAATGGTTTGCGCTACCGATTGATTTCCATAAATCAGAGCTATTTTACTATTTGGTTCTTGTGTAAGAATATCGTTTATAATGGCAGTAATAGGCGTAATACCACTACCAGCAGCAATCATTAAATAATTTTGAGCAGCATCACTTGTTTTATGAATAAAAAGGCCCTCTGGAGCAGCTACTTGTAAAAGGTCGCCTGCGCGCAAAGTCATCGCATAATTAGAAAAAACACCTTTTTCTACAGCTTTAATGACTACTTTGGGGTTCTTTTCGTGCGGTGCGCTCGAAAGTGAATAAGCACGACGTACTTCTTTTCCCTCTATGGTTGCTTGTAGTGTTAAGTACTGTCCAGCGCCATGTGTAAAGTCTTCTTTTAGGCTTTGTGGAATTTCAAATAGTATTTCTACTGCTTTAGAAGTAACTTTAGTAACCTGTTTTATGGTAAGATGATGAAAGATCATATTCTGTTTTTAAAGTTGCAAAAGTAGTAAAGGAATATCGAGCTGTAACGTTTTTATAATTTTTGTAACTAATACTTTAAATTTAAGTGATCATGATTAAATATTTTATGAATCTGGAATGGAAAAGCTTCATTAGAAGCGCTGCATTTAAACAGAATCTTGCTATAAAAATCTTCATAGGTTTCTTTGCTTTTCTATTTATGGTGGAATTTGCTGTTCTTGGAGGGGCTAGTTATTTTATTTTAGAAGATGCTATTGAAAAAGGAACCATTATGGCGTCTGATCCTTTTGAATTAATAAATAGATTCTTAATTTATTGGTTTGCTATAGAAATAGGGTATCGATACATGTTACAGAAAATGCCTGTGGCAAACATCAAGCCTTTGATGTACCTGCCTTTTAAGAAAGGGAAAATAGTCAACTATGCTTTAGGTAAAACAGTCCTTTCTTTTTTTAACTTCTTACCAGCATTTTTCTTTATTCCATTTAGTGTGGTCTTAATAGTGCAAGATTATAGTATTGCTGGGGTCATAGCTTGGCACCTTTCTATGTTGTTCATCACCCTAGCAATTAATTTTCTCAATGTATTTATGAATAATATGGATAAAGTATTTTATCCTGTTATTGCGGTAATTGCTGGATTAGGCTTGTCACAGTATTACGGTGTTTTTGATATTACCCTGTATACAGGTGCTGTGTTTATGTTTTTCTATGAGAATGCATGGTCATTTATAGTACCGCTATTAGTATTAACCGGCACGGCTTACTATGCTTACCATTATTTTACAAAACAGCTTTATCTCGATGAAGGATTAAAAGCAATTTCAAAAGAAGCCACTACAGAAGATTTAAGTTTTCTAGATCGATTTGGTAAATTGTCTACTTACTTAAAGAACGACATTAAGCTGATTAAGCGTAATAAGCGAGCAAAAATGACCTTTTTTATGGGGTTCTTTTTTGTGCTTTACGGTTTGTTTTTTATGAACGATTTGTACTCCAGTTGGAATGGCATTAAAGTTTTTGCAGGTCTGTTCTGTACGGGAGGATTCTTATTCAGTTTTGGAGGACTCGTGCCCAGTTGGGACAGTAGTTATTACAAATTAATGATGTCGCAAAACATACCTTACCGAGAGTTCTTATTGAGCAAATGGTGGCTTATGGTGGCGGCTACTGCGGCAAGCACAGTCTTATGTACTTTTTACTTGTATTTCGGACTCGATTGGTGGTTAGGAGTGTTAGCGGGTGCTGTTTATAATATTGGTTTTAATAGCTCTGTGGTTTTATGGGGTGGTGCTTTTGTAAAGACACCTATTGATTTAATGACCACCAAAAAGGCTTTTGGTGATTCTAAAGCCTTTAATGCAAAAACACTATTGCTGCTCCTTCCTAAATTGGTTTTACCAGTAGTTATTTATTATGCATTTGCACTTACAATTAATGAAACTGCTGGATACTTGGCTATTGCAGCAACAGGAGTTTTGGGATTACTTTTTAGGAACAAAATTTTTGACATGATTGAGGATATTTATAAGAATGAGAAGTACGACACCATAGCCGCCTATTCTGAGAAAAATTAAGAGTAAATCAGATTTATTTTTATTTCGCTAGAGTTTATATCGATATGATTGGTATCCTAAAGCGAGACAAACACAAACACTAAGAACACAACTATTATGATTTCAATAAATAACTTATCAAAACAGTACAACGGAATTAAAGTTCTGGATATAGAACATCTCGAAATTCAAAAGGGACAGGCCATAGGTCTGGTAGGAAATAATGGAGCTGGAAAAACCACCCTTTTTTCTCTTTTACTAGATTTGATAGAGCCATCTTCAGGCCACATCATTTCAAACGATGTAAGAATAGACCAAAGTGAAGACTGGAAACCTTTTACCAGTGCTTTTATAGACGAAAGCTTTTTAATTGGCTACCTCACACCAGAAGAGTACTTTTATTTTATCGGGGAATTAAGAGGACAGAGTAAGGGAGATATTGATGCTCTTATCGCTAGTTACAGTGATTTTTTTAATGGTGAAGCTGTTGGACAGAAAAAGTACTTGCGAGACCTTTCTAAAGGAAATCAGAAGAAAGTAGGGATTATCGCTGCTTTAATAGGCAACCCACGAGTAGTGATTCTAGATGAGCCCTTTGCAAACTTAGATCCATCTACCCAAATCAGGCTTAAGAAAATTATCAAAGAACTCGCAAAGGATCCTGAAGTGACTGTCTTAGTTTCTAGTCACGATTTAATTCACGTGACTGAGGTAGCAAAAAGAGTGGTGCTTTTAGAAAAAGGCAAAGTGGTAAAAGACATTGAGAAGAGTAGTGCTACTTTTAAGGAACTAGAAGATTACTTTATAGGTATTTCTGAGAGTCACGCGCCAGTTGCTTTAAAAGAAGAAGCCTAATGCATCCTAGATTTAAAATGTTAGGTATTCATGTGATTATTTTTTTAGGAGCTTTCTTCATAGCAAAGTACATCATCATGCAGTTTGTTATAGATCCCACTTTTTGGACGACCATTATACCCATTGCATTTGCTTGGTTGATTGCTCCTAGACCGCACGCGGTACAAATGCAGTCTGGCAAGGAATACGGTTTAAAGTCTATTTTAAGCAAGAAGGTATTTAAGATGTAACAGCAGTACACTTCTGAGATTGCTCTAAGATAAAAAATTGTTCTTTTCTATGAAGTAAAAAAACTTAGCAATCGCGGGCAGCAGCCGTATATTGTTGGTTTTTTAGTCTTTTTCTCTCATTTTTTTCATGTTAAAATTTTCAGCCGCAGCTATTGTCATGACTGAAAATTTTGCCTTTACTAAGAATAAAATAAATTTCAATGAATTCTAGAAAAGCTACATCCATTGAGTATACCTACCTTTATAAAAATTAATTGCTATGAGTCCTAAAATCAAAGTCTTTCTTATCTACGGAGTTTGTTTTACCGTTTTATTCTTAGTATCAAGATTCTTTGTTACGCAATTTGTAGAACCAGGTTTTTTGTCAACGTTTATTCCTTTGGGAATTGCTATGGTTTTAGCTCCTAAACCTCATATTGAAGAAACGGAACATGGTAGAGAGTACGGTTTAAAATCAATATTTTTAAAAAAACCTTTTAAGTTGTAAGTTCCTTTTGTTCCAATTAGAAGACTTGAAAGAAACGATTTAAAAAAGTAGAGTACCTAGGTATCATTTTATTAAAAGATCGCTATTCTGTGTTCCTTAATTAATACTCATAATTAAAAACCACTATTTCACTCTCCAGCGACCTTGATGCTTGATTTCCTTTTCAATCTCTTTTAAAGCCTCTTCCTTTTCTTTATTTGTATCATAAGGTTTACCAGAGTCATAAGATTTTGAATAGACCTCAGAGATAAGTCGTTTTTTATCATCTAGTTGAAAAGCGACGTACCTTATATATTTTTGATTATCATAGCTTCCCTTGTTTCTATAATTAAATAAATAAAGCATTACTTTTTCATTTTTATCCGTAAGGACCTCCTTTTTTTCTATAAAGCTAAGTTCGTCTTCATTTTTATCAAAGGACCTCGCGTTTAGTACGATGCTTTTTGCCAGCTCTTGTTGTGTTACTTTGGGAGCTAATTCTAGGTCCATTTCTGATGCGGTAATGATGATTTGAGCTTTTAGAGAAACATCGTTCTCTATTTCTTCTTGTAGATTTTGAGGAATCGCTCGATCAGCTTTCATCAATAAAGTAAAATAGGCTGCCAGAGCTTCTTTTTTACCACTATCCAGTAATTTGATAAAGAAGTCTTGTGCATTTTTATCTTTTCTATAAGGAAAAATGAGCTTTACGTAGCTGTTCAATAATTCATTAGACTTGTAATTATAACTAGTTTTTTTAGCGCTTAAAGTTCTTTTGATCTCTATTTTCCCATCGGTTATAATTTGTTTGTGGTACTTTTTGTAAGTTTTCTTTTTTACAAAACCAGAATCTTTAGCACGAGCGAGCAATTCATAAACAGGTTCTTTATATTCACTAATTGACGCATAATTCAATAAGTCTGGAAATAACTTAGAAGACAGTTTTAAGGAGTCCCCGTAACGGTTTAAGGCACTAGAAATACCAGACTTTTTTAATGGTAAGTCTATTTCAAGCAATTCCAGTACTTTTTGATGATTGCTAGTTGTCTTTTTGCGCAATAGTTTTCTCAATATGATTAGTTGTACATCAGGGTCACTATAAGAAGATTCATATAAACTTGTGATATAAGGTAAGACACTTTCATCCTTTAAATCCAGTAATTCTTCTAGTGTATATTCTTTTACATCTTTAAGACCGCTGTCATCTATACTTATAGAATCTATCAAAGCCATCATTTGAGCGATGTCCTTTATTTGGAACTTAATCTTATCATCTGCATCAAAGACTAAGGTATCTTTTTCTTTTACAGCTTTAAAAAACAAGGCCGTTTTATCGCTGAAGATGTCTTTTCCTAAAAGAGTGTCGTTAGGTTTAAAACTATCATAGAACTGAGTTACAAATTCAGAGGGTTGCTGTGTGCTGTCTATAAGTGTTTTGAGGTGATATACACGACCTTTATAATACATACTTTTTGCAAGAATATGTTTTGAACTTAGACTGTCTTTAAAAACTCTTTTGTAGGCAAACAGACTGTCTTTTTCACTTTTTTCTTTGTTTTTTGCTCGGACATTACTGCGATATAATTTCATGTCTATCCAGTCGCTATTATCTACATCTTTCCATAGGTCTTCGGGTGTGTGAAACATTTGTAAGTCATGAAATTTGGTCATTTTCACTTCGATTTGTTCGTTTGCAGGCGTGGTATAATAAGAAGATTTTTTACTCGATTCGTAATCTTTTTTGTCCTTATTAGAATACCTGTTTCTTGACAACGGTGCTTTTACAGGGCTATTTACAGAAAAATGCAGCACGGTGTCTTGTACTTTTTCAAAATTTTTGTATACTATAGGATTAAATTTAATGGAGTTAAAAAAAGCATCTGCATTTTGTTCCTCTTTGCCAATGTATCCTAATAAATAGTAGCTTCCATCTTTTATTATAGACTTTAGTTGCAATTTAGTTTTTGTGATGCTATCCATAATTGCGGTAGCACGATAGCTGTAATAAGGCATCTTTTCTAAGGCACCTTTTTCTTTTTTGTAATCCAATTCTCCTATAAATTCATCCACTATAAATTGTGCTTCAAATTTATCTTCTTCTACATAACCGGTATCAAAGATTGGAGATTCTTGAAGAAAGTAAAAGGATTTACCATCCGTTCCTTGCAGCAATGTTTTCCCTGGGTTCTTTAAATTGTTTGCAACGATATGTTCTGGAAATAACACTTCGTATTTATTATAAGGAGCTTTGAACAGTTGTAGCTTTTTACTGTTAGGTAGAAACTCAATAGAATTAAACACCTCTTGTTCATAAAGCTTTACAAAGTCCAGTTTCCCACCAAATTTAATGACTACTAATTCTAGCGGGGTTTTATAAATATGGTATTTCTGGTAATCGCCTTTTTTAGTTTTATTGGTAATAGCAAAACCTGGATAAGGTGCGGTCAGGTTCTCTTTTTTAATGATGTCACCTGGAATATCTTCAAAAAGTACATTATCTATAAAATCAAGATCTATTCTTTTTTTAGAGGTATGGAGATAATCGAGCGTATTGATTCTAGAAATAGTCAGGTAAGCACCGTTAGTCATTTCTGGCATCATATAAAAAGACTGATTCTCCATGCTGAACTCGCGTAGGTTATCAAATGTTTTTATGGAAATAAATTCATCAGGTGTACGCTTTCGCGAAAGCGATGGAGCTATAAAACTCTCATCTAGAAACTTCTTCTCGGTTTTTGCCAGCTCTGTCTGTGCTGATGTAAGTGGCTTTACGTTGTAGCCTCTGTTCTGTAGCATCTTTATCATGCCCTTTTTACCAGGTAAGTGCGCTGCTCCTACTCCTGCAAAAACAGTTTGTGTTTTCATCACAGAATCCATTACAACGACCATGTTTTCATTGCGGTCATACAGCATATTTTTTCTGAAGTACTCCGTATTAACTGCTTTCCCGATAGAATCTAATAAGGATATATTTCGATTTCTGTATACATTTTCTTGAATGGTGTAGCGATTTTCTATTTCAAGACGTTCCTCAAGCCATTTGTCGATTTCCTTCTTTACAGGATTAGTAGCCGCTCTAGAAGTTAAATATTGGGATTCTTTAAAGTTTTCAAGGCTTATAATGGGTTTGCCTGCTTTTTTACCTGCTTGAAAAATAAACATATCGAGATAGGTCTCTTCCTCAAAATTATCTGACGCACCATTTTTACGATATAAATACCCATTTAATGCCATATCATTCATTCTAATGCTAGATCGTACCATTTGAGGATTTGGATGCTCCATTTTGAAAATACCTTTATAAAAAGAAGAACGATAAAGGTCAGATCTGTTTTGTTCAGATAAGATTTGCTCTTGGTAGTACTCATTCATCCATTGTGTAGGGTCTGACTCGAGAGCGATAGCATCCACTTTTTTTAGGGACTCAAAAAACACATCATCCAGTCTAAAAGCTACTTTGCTACTTACATGCATCGTTCCATATAGATAAGATGGTCGTTCTAAACCATTACCTGTAATTTCCCATAAAAGGCTGTTATCTATTTGTGAATTAGACTGTTGTATTGATATAATAAGCGCTATAACGGTGAATAAGTATTTCATAAAAGGGCAAAAATAATTTAAGCATCAAAAAAAACGCTATAAGAGGTCTAAAGTAGGACAAACACATTTTGAAATCAAAAGTTTAACGATCTGTTATCACTAATAATATTTTATAAAATTAACAACCTTAGGGCGGTAAATATTATGGAACCTAAAAAATCCTTATTTTTACCATATTTCACAATATTACCAAGGTATTTAGAGTTATCGATGTCATGTCAAACAGTAATAAATTGGAGCATCATGTTAAGTGGTACTTGGTATAAGTTTAAAACCTATTTTTTGAAACAGTTTTTCTATAATTTATGTGTCATATTTCTGCTTCTAGCCTTTATTACAGGCTGTAGTAGGAAAAGAAATTCTTTTGTAAGCCGCAATTTTCATGCGGTAGGTACAGAATATAATGTCTTGTATAATGGTAATTTAGCCTTACAAGCCGGGCTTGATGGGTTAGAGCAAACGTACAGGGATAACTACTGGGAAGTGCTACCAGTAGAACGCATGACCACAAAGAATCAAGTCTTTTTACCAGGGGAGAAACCAGCAGACCCTAACTTTGAACGAGCAGAAGAAAAAGCAGTAAAGGCGGTACAAAAGCATTCGATGTTAATTAATGAGATCGAATATAATATGCAAATAGACGAGTCCTATATGCTGCTCGGTAAAGCACGATATTACGATCAGCGTTTTATTCCAGCATTAGAGGCGTTCAATTACATATTGCAATTTATGCCAGAATGTGATCAGATCAATCAGGCCAAAGTGTGGCGTGAGCGAACTAACATGCGTCTAAATAACAACGCAACGGCAATTAAGAACTTGAAAAAGTTACTTAAGGAAGAATCAGGAACTATAGAGATGGAAGATTTAGCTATTGCAAATGCAACTTTATCGCAAGCCTTTTTAAATTTAGAACAAGTAGACAGTGCTTTAGTGTATATGAACCGTGCAGAGAATGAGACGGAGAATCAGGAAACTCAGGCCAGATATAAATTTATTACAGCTCAGCTTTTTGTAAAAACAGGTCAGCGTGATAGTGCTTTTGCTCATTATGATCAAATCATTGAGATGCATCGCAAGATACCACGTCGGTACTATGTGAATGCTTTTGTTGAAAAAATTAAGAACTTTGATCCATCTCAAGACAATAAATCAGAACTTCTCGCTGCTATAAACGAGCTAGAAGAAAATAGAGAAAATAGACCTTGGTTGGATGCTATTTATTCTCGCAAAGCGATTTATTATGAGAAGGAAGACAGCATAGATGGAGCAAAAGAATATTATAACAAATCCCTTCGTGCAAAGAATGGCCAAGATCAATATTTGAGAGCTAATAATTATGCAGCTTTAGGAAAAATAAGTTTTGATCAATCTATGTTTGTAAAAGCAGGTAAATATTATGACAGTGCCGTTGCAAATTATATCGAGCGTACTAAAGAACACCGATTAGTTACTAAAAAGAGAACTAATCTAGATGATGTGATTCTTTATGAAGGAAGACGTCGCAATGCAGACAGTATCTTTAAAGTTCTCGCTATGTCGTCAGAACAACAGGTAATCTATTATCAAGAATATATAGATAGTTTAAAAGCAGAGGAGGAACGTATTGTTAAAGAGGCTGAATTAGAAGCCTTAAAAGCTGCTCAGGAACAAAATGCTTTTTCAATAATCAGTAATAGTAGTGTTACAAAGCGAGGAAATACCGGTCCTTCCTTTGGAGTACCTGGGTCTGCTATAGGTTCTAATCCTGCTGGTGCGTCAAGTACCTTTTATTTTTTCAATCAACAAACGGTTGCACGCGGTAAGATGGACTTCAGAGGAAAATGGGGAAAACGCAATCTAAAAGATAACTGGAGGCGTAAGAATAAAAAGGAAGAGCTGGAAACTGAAATAGTTGAGGAAGAAATAGTTGAGGAAGAAGAAGTACGACCAGAATTTAAGACGGAGTTTTATATGAGCACACTTCCAGAAGGCAAGCCTGTGCTGGACAGCATCGCACAGTCTAGAAATTTTGCGTATTATCAATTAGGTGTTATATACAAGGAGAAGTTCAAGCGCAATGATCTTGCTATCAACCGTTTTGACACTTTGTTGACTCATGATCCAGAGGTAAAGCTTTTACTTCCGGCACTTTACAATCTGTACTTAATATATAAAGAAGATGGTAGTGGTGGCGATTCTGCGCAAGCAGAACAATTAAAAAACAGAATTATAGGAGATTATCCAGAAACAAGGTATGCCCAAATTCTAAGAAACCCAGGTGCAAAAATAGATGACAGTGCGAGTCCTCTCGCTGTTTATAATCGTTTGTATAAAGAATATGAAAAAGAAAACTACGAGGTGGTTATTACAAGAGTAGAGAAATATGTGACCTTGTTTAATGGAGATGATATGGTCCCAAGGCTGGAGATGTTAAAAGCATTTGCTGCTGGAAGATTATATGGTTTTCAAGAATATAAAAAAGGAATAGATTACATAGCTTTAAATTTCCCCAATACAGAGGTAGGTAAAAGTGCCCAAAAACTAGTTATAGATGCTGAGGCACTCAAAATTTCTGAGGTTTTCCTTCCAGAAAAAGGGCTCACAGATTTTAAACTGGTTTATAGATTTAAAAACGCTGAGGTTACCGCTAGGGATGACCTTAAGAAAAAACTTACAGAGGCATTTAAGGAGGAGAACTTTACCTTTACAGTCTCTACAGATGTGTATAATGAAGATGACAAACTGGTCGTTGTTCATGGATTAAATTCAAAATTAGGAGCTCAAGGGTTAGGAGATCTTATGGCAAACCCAGAGAATGTTTATAAAGTATCCAAATCTTTTTTTGCTATAGCTTCAGAAAATTATAAGATTACACAAGTTTATAAAAATTTAGATAAGTACGAGAAAGAAATGTTTTAAAGTAAAATTATGTTTAAAGATAAAAATAGTAACAAGTCTTTTATGGAATCAGGGAAGTCACAAAATAGAATAAGTCATGGAACAATCATTAATGGCGATGTAGAAAGTGATGGTGGTTTTAGAATAGATGGAACAATAAACGGGACACTCAAAACACCAGGAAAGGTGGTTATAGGGAAAGATGGAAAAGTGGATGGTACATTAGAATGTACTAATGCAGACATAGAAGGTTTTTTTTCCGGTAAACTAATTGTTCAAGGTTTGCTTTCTTTAAAGTCATCAGCAGTTATTACAGGCGATGTTATTACAGAAAAACTTGCTGTAGAGCCAGGGGCTGCTTTTAATGCTACTTGTAAGATGGAGTCTGGATTAAAATCCATAACTACTAGTAAAAAAGATATATCTGCTTAAGTTTACTTTTTAAAACACCTTTTAATTTTATGAATTTCTATCTTAGAGCGTTTTTACTTATTCTTGCGATGGCCTTAATAGGTTTTGGTATGCACTCGTATGTAGTAGAGTTTTCAGTATTTAACCTTTACAATCTCTATAGCTTTCTCGGAATAGCTACACTGGGGTCTGTTTTTGGAATGTATTATTTATATCAATTAGTACCAGATCAATTGGGTTACGTTTTTTTAGTAACTGTCTTTGTGAAATTTGGTGCTGCATTGGTTTTATTCCCTCAATTATTGAGTGAGGAACCTTCTTTGAGTAAGGGACAAATACTTTCTTTTCTATTGCCCTATTTTATCTTTTTAGCAGTAGAAGCTTTTATGGTGATCAAATGGCTCAACGATAATCCTTTAGAGTCTTTTGAAGATTAGTAAATTCTGTAAAAAATTTACGATAAAAAGGCTGTTTTTTAGTTTCTTTTTTATCGTACATTTGCACGCGAATTAAGAAACCTAACTTTTAGTGCATTACATGTTTAAAGCTTATTTAAAGACCGTATTTTTTGTTTTGATTTTTACTGCGTTTGCTACAGCAACAGCTCAAGATCATGCAAACGATCCATCTAATCACAATACTACAGGTGTTGATGATGCTCACTATGGAGAAGGCGATGCGGTAAATACGGAAGATGAGGTTTCTGCCTTTATTAATCATCACTTACAAGATTCACACTATTTTACTCTTTTTGAAAAAGCAGAGGACCATCTATTTGTAAGTTTACCACTTCCCGTGTTATTATGGGACAACGGTGTGCAAGTATTCATGGCTTCTAAGTTTCATCATGGTGAAACTATTGCAGAGAATAACGGTAATTTCTATAAATTACACCACAGTATAATTTATAAGACAGATGCTGCTGGTACGTTAACATTAGATGCTCAACAGCATCCTACACAAATAAAACCTTTCGATTTTTCAATCACAAAAAATGTAGTAACTGCTCTTTTAGTAGGGTTGATTATGTTTTTACTTTTCAGAGGATTAGCAAAACAATATAAGATGCGCGCTATCCCTAAGGGAATAGGTCGTATTCTGG
>Ga0222644_1000022_pt1 | contig 118806 bp, 105 predicted proteins | sample AntAcemetagen291_FD_179800 | JGI IMG/M metagenome (GOLD analysis project Ga0222644, IMG submission 179800) | Saline water microbial communities from Ace Lake, Antarctica - #291 | ecosystem: Environmental > Aquatic > Non-marine Saline and Alkaline > Saline | place: Antarctica: Ace Lake...
GACATAAATTTTAATAATTATCCAAATCAGGTTTATAATTCATTCCATTTTGAAATATCTGTTAACAGAGTAATATTAGATAAAAGTGACCATTATTTGGAGGTAATATCAAATGATTTTTTGAAACTATCATATAGTGATCTGATTATGGCCATCCCTAATAATTTTATCATTCAAGTAAAAAATAACAAGCCTATTTCTGTTTATGTAGTATTACAAAACTTTATTTCCGATGGTGTTACAATCAGAAAAGTACATGACGATGGAATCATAAGTAACTTAGGTAGCATTAGTAATAATAGCTTTGAAGAATTTACAGAATTTTTTAAAAATAAATTTTGACCAGTTAAATATAACATGTAAATTGATTGGCAAATTATTTACAATTAAAAACAATTGTGGCATTCATTAACAATCTCGATAACAAAAAACAACTTAATATGATTTGGATAATAGTAATTGCAGTAATAGGATTCATAATTTTCTCGTTCGTAAAAGACGCGGGGAAAGATAATGAAGATTTAAAGTACACAAGCTTAACTGAGAAATTTGAGGTTATAGTTCACAATCTTAACAAGTCGGCTTTTAACGGGAATGGGCATACCACTTCTCTTGATAAACGGAGCTTTAATTTGTTTCAAAACGGAAAGAATCAGATAATACAATTCCAGTATGGAACTGGCCATCTTACAATAACCTGGAGGTATAAATACTTTCAAAAAGAGATTGTGCATGAAAAAACATACAATGACGTACGTAATTTGAGCATTTTTGAGCAACAGACCATAGCAGAAAATATGATTAAGGAAATGAATCTTGTAATTGAAAAGCACCAAAACGATGTGATGAATGAGTAATCTACCGCATATTTATTCCACATTAAAAATATTTCAAAAAATTAATAAAAACCTAAAAGAAGAAAAATGAAAAACACAAATACCGCGTTATTATATTTAAGCTTAATAACAATACTTCAATCCTGTTCTCCTAATGATGACAGTTCAGCAAACAACGAAAATGAAAACCCCACAATAATTCGTAAAGACATTCAGTCTATTTTTCCTGCAGAACTAAACGAGTTATATCTTTTAACTGAAAATGACTTAATCACCAAGTTTTATAGCAACTCTACAACAACTTACAATCATTGTGTGTTTAATTCTAATTCTCAAATTGAAGGAATATATTGGACAGGCACAGGAAGTCCTAGTTTACCTTTTCAAGGATTTAACTATGATTATGTAACTGGTGCTACAACACCTCCAGGCACTCAGTTTTTTTACACAAATGATGTTTTAACAAATATCACATCTTCATTAAATAGCCATAGAACTTTTATATATGATTCAAACGGTAGGATTGGCACAATTATATTTGGTGACATTACAGTAACTGTTACCACTTCTATTAGGTATATTTATGGAGAAGGAGATAATCCTATAGCATATATACAAACTTCTCCATCCTCACAACCGCAAAGATGGGAACTTACCTTTGATAATAGAGTTAATCCTTTTTACAAAGCTTGGGAAAATAATTCCTTTCCATATTCTCTCTCGTTAAACAGCTTGTCAACAGAAAGTGAAGGTTATTTTAAAAACAATCTTATTTTGAGGGAAAATTTAGCAACAAATGAAAGCTTGTTCATAGACTACAACTATGACAATGATGACCACCCAACTTTTTACAGAATATTAAGACCTAATGGCACAACTAGAACAGGAACAATTAACTACAATTAATACACAATACGGATACCTTTTCAATTTAAACTTATAGAAGACCTGATTATAAGCGATTTAATCTCCTTGGTTCGAGTCCAAGAAGAGGAGCAAAATCCCAATCAGAAATGGTTGGGATTTTTTTATACAACAAACTTTATAGGCAAGAAGCCTGAGTCACACAAGATTCGGTTGGCCTAAAAAGAGGAACAAAATCCCAATAAGCAATGATTGGGAACTTTTAGTTTTACCTGAATCAGATACTATTGATCTAAATCAGTAAGCAAAAAAGGTTTGAAGCATAAAAATAATTTCTAAAATTTTTATTTGATTTACTTGCAATTCAATGAAAGTAAAAGAAGGATTAAAACGACGAATGTTGTGAGAGGTTACCGATGATACTAATGAAAACTATCTCAAACCGTATTTAAATAGGTAACTCTCTAAACGGCTTTTTTAAAATTTATTCTATACCACTATTATGAAAACAACAATCGCAGCACTCCTAGTTTGCACCTCACTTTTATTAAACAATAAAATTAATACTAAAAATTCTAAAATAACATTTAGATTCGAGGGTGAAAATTTTACTGGAACCATAGGCGGTATCAAGTCACAATCTGAAATCGATGTTAATCAACTTGAAAATTCCACCATAAAAGGTTCTGTAAGTGTAGGTAGTTTAAAAACTGGCAACTTTTTACGAGATGGTCACTTAATGTGGGAAAAGTATTTCAATAGAAGTGACTATCCTAGAATTTATTTTGAAAGCAACAGTATTAAAGAAAACAAAGACAGGACTTACAACGTAGAAGGCAATCTTACCATCAAAGGAATTTCAAAACCAGTTGCTTTTTTGGCGGTAAAGAAGGACAACATCATAAATATTACAGGCAACATTTATACGAGTGATTGGAATATCAATATTCAAAAAGAGAGAAAGAAAAACAAGGCGACTATAGCTATGAAACTTAAGATGGACTGACTCTAAAATATTTGCACATAAAGGATCATTTATAATATCATGGACAATCGGTATACATCAAAAATTTTATGGACCCTTCTTAACGAGAGATTAAAACGCTCTACTTTTTTAGGAGAATGTCCCTCTACAAATTAAAAAAGACCTTACATTTTTATAAAGGCTTTTCTAGTTATATTTTTGTCTCGTCCTAAAATAATGTCACACCAAGACAAAGTCTAAGAAAGCCATAAGTAAAACTTGGCTTCGTAAGGCGCACTTAAAAAGCTTACTCTCTTTCCTTCAATATTAATAATGGCTTTGTAGTGTGAAATTCTTCTTTGAAAATTTCATTACGTTGCCATATTTTCTCAAAAATATTTTGCTTTCTTCTACGCAATACACAAATCATATCTGGATTAATATGCTGATAGTGCTCTAGAATACCTTGAAAAACCGTCGCATTATCAGACTCAGTTAAAGAAGAGCTGCGGCCCATCAAGCCTTTAGATATTTCTTTTGCCTCCTCGGGAGCATCTGGGGTGTTGACATGCAGTAAATGTAGTTGCGAATTAAATATGTTTAAAAAATCTTCTAACATCAAAAAGTTATCGTCATTCTTATAATTAGCGTTTTTAAACGCCATAAGAACCTTATCTAGTTTTCTAAACAAGAAATTAGCCGGCACAATCAGTAACGGTACATCATTTTGCTTCACAATTTTACCTGTTACTTTTCCTAAATAAAGCTTGTCACTTATATCAATACTCTTAGGAGACAGAATTATTAAATCAATTTTTAAAGTCCTAGACAATTCTTGTATTCCTTCAAAAATATCTCCAGAAAGAACTTTTGATACCACCTGAACATTCTTTACCACTGGCACAGCTTCAAGAACATCTCTCAAAACTTCCTCAGCTGTACCGTCAGAGTTTATACAAGTCACATAAACTCTAGCTTGAGTGATCGAAGCAAAATTAACAGCATAGGTTAAATTATTAATACCTTTTTCTCTTGTGGCAATAGGAACTAAAATGTTTTTCATGTAAGAAATTTTAAATCTAATTAACTAAATGGACTAACTATTATTTTGAGCTTGTAAAACTAATCTAAAAGACCTTTTTGAAAGTGTATTTTATTGATTAATTAGTACTTAAACCAGTTATTCTATCGGTTTTTTAGTCCTTTTAAATCAGATGTGCCACCACATATGAAATCTATCCATTCATATTATCTTTTTCACAAGCATACCAGGTACCATATTCCCACATTTTTAATTGTTATATTTACGATTCAAGGAATGATTTCAATTGAACGAGTTAATCGTTTCAATTTCAATATATAGAGAATAAAAAATGAGCTGTAATAGTTGTGGAACTGATGGTGGTGCGCCCGGTGGATGTAAAAATCACGGTACCTGTGGAACAAGTGGATGTAATAAACTAACTGTTTTTGACTGGTTGGCAAATATGGAATTGCCCGATGGCCAGAAACCATTCCCTTACGTTGAAATACGATTTAAAAATAGCCGTAAAGAATTCTTTCTCAATAAGGAGGAACTCCAACTCAAAATAGGAGACGTGGTCGCTACACAAACAGAAAGTGGTCATGACATAGGGATTGTTACCATTACAGGAGAATTAGTACGAGTACAAATGAAACGCAAGCGTATTAAGATAGGTAATGAAATCCCCCAAGTATACCGCATCGCAAGTGAAAAAGACGTGGAAAAATGGGTGAGTGCAAGGGAAAAAGAAGACCCTATGAAAATACGTGCTCGTGAAATAGCGATACGTCTTCAACTTAAGATGAAAATCTCTGATATTGAATTTCAAGGAGATGGATCTAAAGCTACTTTTTATTATACCGCAGATGAACGCGTAGATTTCCGTGAACTTATTAGAGAATATGCTGGTGAATTCAAAACCAGAATCGAAATGCGCCAGATAGGATTGCGACAGGAAGCAGCGCGTCTAGGAGGAATAGGTTCTTGTGGACGAGAATTGTGTTGCAGCACTTGGTTAACAGATTTTAGATCGGTTACGACAGGCGCAGCACGCTATCAGAATTTATCATTGAATCCACAGAAACTGGCTGGTCAGTGCGGAAAACTCAAATGCTGTCTCAATTACGAGTTAGATTCTTACATGGATGCGCTTAGTAATTTCCCAAAACAAAACCAAAAACTCTATACTGAAAAAGGAATTGCTATATGTCAGAAGGTGGATATTTTCAAAGGATTGATGTGGTTTTGTTATGATGGCGAGTGGATGAGCTGGCACACCCTTACTACAGATCAAGTTCATGAAATAGTCGCAAAAAACAAAGCTAAAGAAACCGTTGCTAGTATAGAAGAATATGCCAATGAGTGGATTGTTGAAGAAGCAGTAAGCTTTGAAAATGTAGTTGGCCAAGACAGTCTAACGCGTTTTGACCAACCTAAAACACGCAATAAGCGCAGTAAAAAGCGCAAGCCCCAAAACAATACGAATAGACCCAACAAAGAAGGTGTGGCAACTGCCACTAGTACTACGTTTAAAGAAGGACAACCCAAGCACAAGCCCAGACCTAGCAACACAACTAACAACAAACCTAGACCTAACCGCAATAAAAATCGCAATCGCAACAGCGATAGCAACAATGGTAGCAGCCAGCCGCCTAAAAAGGAAGAATAGTGTACAAATACTTGTTTTTTTTCGCAATTATTACTCTTTGCTCATGTGATAATCAACTGGTGAGCGCTGAGTATCACAATGTGCAGCCATCTGGCTGGTCTATTGAAGATGTGGCAAGTTTTCAAATCGTACCTCGCGACAGCATTGCAGCCTATAATCTATTTATCCATTTGCGCAACACACACGATTACGAGTACAATAACCTCTGGTTGATCTCGCAAATAAAATTTCCGCATGGAAAAGTCGTTACAGATACATTACAGTATCGCATGACTGAGTCTGACGGCACATTTCTAGGAACGGGTTATACCGATGTGTTGGAGAATAAACTGTGGTTAAAAGAAGGAATACGCTTTCGCGAAAGCGGAACGTATCAAATAGCACTCAAACACGCAATGAGAAAAACGGGAGAAGTAAAGGGAGACAGCCAGTTAAAAGGCATACTCGAAGTGGGATATAGTATAGAAAAACAAGTGCAAAATGGCAGTAACTAAAGCACAAATAGCTATAGAAAAAGAAGGTAAAAAGAAAAACGTATCTCTATTTTGGAAACTATATGCCTTAGGCGTAGGGTTCATTATCCTTATGTTCCTATTAGCCGCATGGGAGGTTTTTGGAGATTTACCTGACCATACGGTTTTAGAAAATCCGCAAACAGAACTAGCCACAGAGATCGTGACGGCAGATGGTAAACCATTAGGAAGTTTTTACAACGACAACAGGAAACCTGTAAAATTTGACGATTTACCCACACATCTTATAGATGCATTGGTCTCTACAGAAGACGAGCGCTTCTGGGATCACAGCGGTATAGATGGATATGGAACCACAAGAGCTGTTGCTTATTTAGGAACTGCAGGTGGCGCAAGTACCATCACCCAGCAGCTCGCAAAACTTTATTTTACAGATCAAGCCAGCAGCAATACCTTTGAACGTTTGATCCAAAAAATGCGAGAATGGATCATTACCTCTAGATTGGAACAACAATATACCAAAGAAGAAATCATTACTCAATATCTAAACGAGTTTGACTTTATATTTCAAGCCATAGGAATACGGAGTGCCTCTAATATTTATTTTAATAAAGAACCTAAGCAGCTTACCGTTTCTGAAAGTGCTGTTTTAGTAGCCATGCTCAAAAACCCAAGACAGTTCAATCCACACCGTGAGATTTCAAAAGAAAAATCCTTAAAAAGACGCAACCAGGTGTTTTTTCAAATGGTGCGCAATGGTAAAATGACCGAAGCTGTCAAAGATAGCCTTACAGCTATTCCTATTAAAATAGACTACACTTCAGCTGATCACAATGAAGGTATGGGAACTTATTTCCGGGAGAACCTAAGGTCATGGCTAACAGATTGGGCAAAGGAAAAAATCAATCCAGAAACTGACAAATCCTACAACCTGTACAACGACGGATTAAAAATAAATGTAACCATAGATTACAGAATGCAAAAAATGGCTGAAGAAGCTGTGTACTCGCACATGGAACAGCTTCAAGCCGAATTTGACCATCAAATGACGCGCAACAAAACGGCTCCTTTTACAGGCCTTACCGACTCTCAAATTGAGAACGCAATGAAGTCTGCCATGAAAAGATCAATTCGATGGAGAGAGATGAAGAGAAAAGGTATTGCTGAGGCTGCGATTATCAAGAGCTTCAGTATTAAAACTGACATGACCATATTTGACTGGAAAGCAGACTATAGAGAACGTGATACCATCATGACACCTATGGATTCGATACGTTATTACAAACAGTTTTTACATACAGGAATGATGTCATTGGAGCCACAAACTGGTCATGTAAAGGCATGGGTAGGCGGCATCAATCATAAGCACTTTAAATATGATCATGTAGAGCTAAGTAAACGCCAAGCAGGATCTACTTTCAAACCTTTTTTATATTCAACAGCCATAGATCTATTACATTACAGTCCTTGCAAAGAATACCCTGACGGTGAGTACACTATTCCAGCAGGAAAACATGGCAATACTAAAGACTGGACACCTGAAGATTCAAATGGAGATTATGGCAATATAATGACCCTAAAAGAAGCACTAGCTAAGTCTAAGAACACTATTTCTGCAAGATTAATGGATGAGGTAGGACCGCAACCAGTGATTGATCGAGCTGGTCAGCTGGGAATCGATACTGAAAACATGGATGCTGTACCTTCACTTGCTTTGGGAACTGCAGACGTGAGCCTGTATCAAATGGTGGCTGCTTATGGAGTTTTTGCAAACGGTGGGATTTATAACAAACCAGTGTTGGTGACGAGTATCGAAGATAAAAACGGTACCGTTATATATCAATATATCCCCGAAAGTAAAGACGTTATGAATCCAGAAACGGCTTATGTTACTGTTAATCTAATGGAAGGCGTTACCAGAATAGGAAGTGGTGCAAGATTGAGGGGTAACTGGGCTATTAACGATCCTTTTTATAAGGAAGTCATTACCGATTACCCCTATGATTTTAAGAATGATATCGCTGGTAAAACAGGAACAACTCAAAACAATTCTGATGGATGGTTTATGGGAATGGTTCCTAATCTTGTCACTGGAGTCTGGGTAGGTGGAGATGATCGAGCGGTTCATTTTGCACGAACTAAATACGGCCAAGGAGCTACTATGGCACTTCCTATATGGGGAAGTTATATGAAACGCATCTACGCCGATGAGAAACTGGATATTTCTAAAGAACCTTTTAAAAAGCCAGAAGACTTATCCATACAAACCGATTGTGACGCGTATCAAAGAAGTCTAGGTAACGATCCTTTAAAAGATAATAATCAACCGAACGACAGCTCTAACGAATTAGACATGATATAATGATTTCAAAACTTTCTTTAGATCATATATTGTTTCTAGATATTGAAACCGTACCTCAACAGGAAAGTTTTGACAAGCTGGAGCCTATAGACCAGCAATTATATACAGATAAAACCAAGTACCAGCGCAAAGAAGATGTCACACCAGAAGCGTTCTATGATCGCGCTGGTATCTGGGCAGAATTTGGCAAAATAATCTGTATCTCTGTTGGTTATTTTGTGAATCGCACAAAGGGACAACAATTTAGAACTCGCAGTTTTACAGGAGGAGAAAAAGAGTTGTTAGAAGAATTTGCTCATTTATTAAATGAGCATTTTTCAAAAAGGAATCATTTGATGTGTGCCCATAATGGCAAGGAATTTGACTTTCCATATATCGCTAGAAGGATGATTATTATGGATGTAGAAATTCCTGAAAAGCTTAATTTATTTGGCAAGAAACCATGGGAAGTACCACATCTGGACACCTTGGAATTGTGGAAATTTGGGGATTATAAACATTATACCAGTCTTAAATTATTAACTCGCATTTTGGGAATCCCTTCTCCTAAAGACGACATAGATGGCTCCCAAGTCAGAGATGTATTTTACAATGAAAATGATATAAAACGCATTGCTACCTATTGTGAAAAAGACGTTGTAGCAGTAGCTCAAATCGTACTTAAATTACGCAAAGAACCTATACTCACTGATGAGCAAATCATCTCCAAATAAAACTGTCGCCTCTATAAGAGCTCTCAACGTTAGTTTTTCTAATGGGAAAGAGAGCGTTCAAGTGTTGTACGATATTGGATTTGACATTTATACAAACGAGATTCTTGCCGTAGTAGGAGAGTCAGGAAGCGGTAAGTCGGTAACCAGTAAGGCGCTTATGGGACTTCTGCCTTCTCAAACGGCACAGGTTACAGCTCAAAAACTTACTTTAAAAGGAAAAGATTTATTACACCTAAAAGATGGAGCATGGTCTCGCTTTCGCGGAAGCGAGATCAGCATGATTTTCCAAGAACCCATGAGCTCGCTCAATCCCACCATCACTTGTGGAAAACAAGTTACAGAGGTGTTACAACAGCACAGAAAGCTTAGCACCGCAGATGCTAAAAAAGAGGTTTTACAGCTTTTTAAACAAGTAAAACTTCCAACACCAGAGATCACATTTTCAAAATATCCTCATGAAATAAGTGGTGGACAGATGCAACGCGTCATGATTGCTATGGCGATCGCTTGTAAACCAGCACTGCTCATTGCAGACGAGCCTACGACAGCGCTTGATGTAACGGTACAAAAAGAAATTATAGGGCTTCTTAAAGAGCTTCAAAAGGAATACGGCATGAGCATTCTTTTTATCTCTCACGATCTTTCCCTAGTGCAATCTATAGCCCATAGGATTGTAGTGATGTATCAAGGTAAAATTGTAGAACAAGGAACAGCAAAAGGCATTTTTGATCACCCCAAAGAGACCTATACCAAAGCACTTATAGCCTCCCGACCCAGCACCAAAAACCGTTTACAAAAACTCCCTACGATAAATGATTTTGTGGAAAACAGCGTTTCTGATGAGATCATAACTAAAGAACAACGTAAAGAATCACATCAGAAAATCTACCAAACCGTGCCTTTATTACAGGTAATTGATGTAGTGAAAGATTATCCTTTAAAGAAAAAACTCTTCTCGAAGCAAAAATATTTTAGAGCTGTAGATGGAGTGAGTTTTAATCTTTATCCTGGGGAAAGTCTAGGACTGGTAGGAGAAAGTGGTTGTGGTAAAAGCACTTTAGGCGATTTGATTTTACGCCTTAAAGAGGTGACCAGTGGTAGCATCATATATCGCGATCAAGATATTACTCACTTGACTGGTCCACCCATGCGCAAGTTAAGAAAGGAAATACAGATTATTTTCCAAGACCCGTTTGCATCATTAAACCCGCGTCTTACAGTAGGACAAGCCATTATAGAACCTATGAAATGGCATGGAATAGGCAACAACAACACCGATAGAAAAGAAAAAGTCCTGAACTTATTAAAACGTGTAGGCCTTACAGAAGAACATTACAATCGGTATCCGCATGAATTTAGTGGTGGACAGCGACAACGTATAGGAATCGCTAGAACTGTTGCTTTAGAACCCAAATTAATCATTTGTGATGAAAGTGTAAGCGCGCTTGATATTTCTGTACAAGCACAAGTCTTGAACTTGCTTAATGAGTTTAAAAAAGATTTTGGATTCTCTTATTTATTTATCTCGCACGATCTTGCGGTAGTAAAGTATTTCTGCGATCAAGTCATCGTGATGAACGAAGGGAAAATAGAAGAAAAAAACGAAGCTGATGCGTTGTATGCAAATCCGCAGAGTGATTATACCAAGAAGTTGATTGCTGCTATTCCTTAGTGATAATTGGAAACTTCATGCCTTTTTAACGAGAACATTGAAAGCTTATTTTTGACTTTTAGTTCAGTTCCTTTATCGCACTTTATCTTTGTTCTGTGGTGGTTGTGAATGAATAATTAAACTAAATGACTACTAGAAATTACTTTAAGAACCTATAAATCAAAACATATAGACTTATGTTGACAAGAAATCATGCAGCTTGTTTGAATAAGATCCTCCTTCTCGTAGATTTTGTCTTTCCAGAAAATTTAAGCAGTATATGTAAGAATAGGAGGAATAAAGCTAGCTCTGAAATTTATCTGGAATCCACTTGTAATCGAAAGGATATAAACGAGAATAACAATCAAACTTTACTCCTATAGAAATTCCGAAAATTGAGAATGGCACTATTAGATGCCGCATCACTTAGACCAGCTCAGCACAGACAAGATTGGAAAAAGGGTTAGAAAAGGCCTATCAATTAAGAAAGACCTTTTGGTACTCGAGACGGTTACCGCGTCTAGCACGGGAGTAAACACAGCATCCCTAATTTAGGGTTTACAAGAATATTGAAAATGAAAAAAGGTCTATCCGTTAAGAAAGACCTTTTGGTACTCGAGACGGGACTTGAACCCGTACGGGCATTACTACCCATTGGATTTTAAGTCCAACGTGTCTACCAATTCCACCACTCGAGCGATTGTGTCAGCGACACATCATTGGTACTGTAAAATCTATTTTAGAACAAATTTTAGAGCGAAAGACGAGATTTGAACTCGCGACCTCCACCTTGGCAAGGTGATGCTCTACCCCTGAGCTACTTTCGCAGATTTGAAAAATACGTTACTTTTCAAAGCGGTTGCAAATTTAACAACTTTCCTTATACTGCAAAGAAAAAAATGAAAAATTATGCGTTTGACTTCTCTTTTTTTACAAGCATGCGTTTGATCTCGTTTAATTTCATCAATGCTTCTACCGGTGTTAAGGTATTTATGTCCACTTGTAAGATCTCTTGTTTGATATTTTCCAGCAATGGATCATCAAGATTGAAAAAGCTCAATTGCATTTCTTCTTCATGTAACCCTTTCATCGCCTCCTTAGAATCTTCTTGTTTATGAGTTTTCTCAAGCCTTTTAAGGATTTTATTTGCTTTTGAGATCACTTGCTGTGGCATTCCTGCCATTTTTGCCACGTGAATTCCAAAACTGTGGTGGCTTCCTCCTGGCACCAATTTGCGCATAAAAAGAACTTTATCTTTTAGTTCCTTCACTTCTACGTTAAAGTTTTTAATGCGATCAAATTGAGTGGTCATTTCATTGAGCTCGTGATAGTGCGTTGCAAAAAGTGTTTTAGGACTTGATGGATGCTCGTGTAAGTATTCTGTAATCGCCCAAGCAATAGAAATACCGTCATAAGTGCTCGTCCCACGACCTATCTCATCCAACAGCACCAAACTCTTCTCACTGATGTTATTAAGGATGCTAGCGCTTTCATTCATCTCTGTCATGAACGTAGATTCTCCCTGAGAAATGTTATCGCTTGCACCTACTCTGGTGAATATTTTATCTACGATTCCCATTTTAACTTCCTCAGCTGGTACAAAACTTCCCATTTGAGCGAGAAGAACAATCAAGGCTGTCTGTCTTAAAATGGCGCTTTTACCGCTCATGTTAGGACCTGTAATCATGATGATTTGCTGACTATCACGATCTAACTGCACATTGTTAGGGATGTACGGCAAGTCTGCGGGGAGCATCTTTTCTATGACTGGATGGCGACCATTTGTTATAATTAATTCGTCATTATCTAAAATCTGGGGCCTGATATAGTTGGATTTCAAGGCATGAGACGCAAAAGAAATCAAACAATCCAGCTGCCCGATCAACTGAGAGTTGTTCTGAATGGTTTTAATAGAAGGCAAGATCTCTCGTACTATTTTATCAAAAAGCTCTTGTTGTAATGCGTTGATGCGGTCTTCTGCTCCTAAGATTTTACCTTCGTACTCTTTGAGTTCTTCCGTTATATAACGCTCTGCATTTACTAAAGTTTGCTTTCTTGTCCATTCTTCTGGAACTTTATCTTTGTGTGTATTTCTAACCTCTATATAGTAACCGAAAACATTATTGCTAGAAATCTTAAGACTGGTAATCCCGGTTTCTGCCGCATGTCTGGCCAGCATCTTATCTAAATAGTCTTTTCCTGAATTTGCTAGACCTCGCAACTCATCCAACTCTTCATGATACCCTTGAGCAATCGTATTGCCTTTTAAGATATTTACCGGAGCCTGCTCATCAAGGGCTTGTTTAAATAGATCTATTAAATGAACACAAGGGTTTAAACTCTCTCCTATGATATTCAAAGCTTTATTATCAGAAGCCAGTGCTTTTTCCTTTACTGGAATAATCGCCTCCAGACTATTTTTGAGCTGCACCACTTCTCTAGGGCATATCTTACCTACTGCCACCTTAGAAATCAAGCGTTCTAAATCGCTCATGCGTTTTAGATAAGTTTTTATTTCTTCTTGCTTTTCTCGAGAGCTTGTAAAAAACTCCACTACATCGTGGCGTTTTTTAATTTGCGCTGCATCTTTTAATGGAAAAGCCATCCATCGCTTAAGCATGCGCCCACCCATGGCAGTAGTGGTCTGGTCGATCACATCAATTAAGGTTACCGCGCCTTGACTTAATGCGGTATATAATTCTAAATTGCGAACCGTAAACCGATCCATCCACACAAAATTATCGTCTTCTATGCGAGAAATATTAGAAACGTGGTCTAATTTATCATGCTGCGTTTCTTCCAGATAATACAAAATCGAGCCCGCAGAAATCATGGCCTGATCTAACTTTTCAACTCCAAAACCTTTTAAAGAATTTACCTTGAAATGTTTGAGGAGTGACTCTTTAGCAAAATCTATTTGAAAGACCCAATCGTCTAAATGATAGAAAGGCAAATCGTAAGGAAATTCTATCGCTAGTGTTTTCTTATCCGTACGTGTTACTAAAAGCTCACTGGGATTAAAGTTTTGTAAAAGCTTATCTACCTCTTCCTTAGATCCTTGAGAAACTAGGAATTCACCTGTTGAAATATCTAAGAACGCCACACCATAAACATTCCTATTTACAGAAAGTGCCGCTAGAAAATTATTAGTTTTAGAACTGAGTACTTCATCGTTGAGAGAAACACCCGGCGTTATTAATTCTGTAACACCTCTTTTTACAATGTTTTTAGTTTGTTTGGGGTCTTCTAACTGATCACAAATCGCAACGCGTTCTCCTGCTTTTACAAGTTTGGGTAAATACGTGTTTAAGGAATGGTGAGGGAAACCAGCCAGCTCCACATGATCACCACCGTTGTTGCGACTGGTCAACACGATATTGAGAATGCGAGCAGTTTTTATGGCATCTTCTCCGAAGGTCTCATAAAAATCGCCCACTCTAAACAACAACAAAGCATCAGGATACTTGGTCTTGATCTTGTTGTATTGCTGCATTAAAGGAGTTACCTTCTTTGAGTTAGTAGCCAAATCTATACTTTTTTATAAAAAACAAAAATACGATTTAGCCACTGTCATCAACTCAAAACCAATCAACATTTTTCAACAGTAAACCGCTATTTATACAGTTTCACTATTACATGTAACTCGTGTTCCTATTTTTTCCATTGGTAGTTTTTAGAAACAGATTGCTTCTTTATCGCTTGGAACATAGCAGACTCTAATGCGTTCGTCTCGGTAAGTGATTGTGTCGCGATATATTGATCTCTTTTTTTATTAAACTGATTGATCTTGTCTTGTATAGCGATGCGTTGTTGTTTTTTTGCTTTCGCGAAAGCGGTAATCTCCTCGTTACTTTTATGGCGAATACTGTCTGGCAAAGTGGCTAGATTCTTTTCCTTAAAAAGCTCCTTTTTAGCGTCTTTATCATCCATCGCGTCTACAAGGTCCCAACTAGAATTGCGATAATTAACAGACGATTTTGCTACACTGCGCTTGACATTTGCTTGTATCGAAACTTCTTCAACGACTTCATCCATAGAAAGCTGAACGGCTTTTTTATCTTGACCCTTGCGGCCGTAATACACATAAGTATCGTTTAGTTTTTTATTCCATTCTAAAATCTCATCGTCATAAGGAGTAGCGACGTAGGTAGATTTTTGATTGTGATCTAGGTTCATATACTCTCCTTTACCTAAGACGGCTCCTTCTTTCCATTGAAGTTGTGTTCCTGTATTCCAGTCGCCGCAAAAAATAGTATTTACAACAACATCTTTTTCAATCGCCTGAGCTATACTCGAAGAAAATGGCATCGCACCTTGATTAAAGCCTTCGTTGCCAGCAATAAAGATCATCTTGAGATCGTTCTTGCCATTTTTCCATTCTAATTGTTTCAGCGATCTATCGATAACGGTCCCGCAATACTCCTCACCGCCATTAGTTCTTAAACTAAATAACTCTTTACTTATCAAATCAAGATCTGTTGAGAAAGACAAGACTTTGCGCACAAATCCATCCTTGTAACTTAGACCGCTATTGCCATATTCATACAATGCAATTTCTAGCAAAGCTTGTTGCTCGTTGCACTGTGCGCTGGACATTTTATTTACGATATCCCAGAGTTGCGTTTTGGCTTGATCGATCAATCCATCCATACTGTTACTGGTGTCAAGGAGCAAGGCAATCTGAATAGTAGCTGGTTTTATGTCTTCATCCATTTGATTTGAAGGGTTCTCGACAGCAGGTATAATTGCTGCTGTTTCGCTTTCGTGATTACTGCCTTTGCAGGATGTTAATAATCCCAATAAGGCAATTGCGGTAATGATTTTTGTGTTTTTCATAGTAGTTCCATTTTATGTTTTATTTCCAGTTCTGTGGCCGCTTTCCTGTCTCTCCAAAGGAGAGATGATAGCTACATTCTTAAATTTAGGTTTCCGGCTGAATTTAAAAATCCCATCTTTCGTCTTCCTTATTCCCTAAGAGAAGAGACCTCTACGAGGGTTTTTTTTGATTTCGTTTCCCTAACGAAAGCTTTAAGGACTTAAAGACTACAAAAACAAAATGTTCCTGATTTTAATGATCAGCCTTCGAGTGTATCCGTAATTACACTGGAAATTCAGATTCCTGTTTCACGTCTAATTATTGGGTATTTCCTTGATATCTATGGGACCATTAGGACTTACTACATACACTTTAGGTTGAGGTGTTTTTACTGGTTCTGGTTTTGGCTCTGGTTGTTTTACAATAGGTTTGAGCGTATACCGCAGGCTTAAATCCATTCCTAATTGAATCACTGGTTTTGTTATCGCCGCATTCACCACTACATCATAACCGCTATAAGGAATGGGGTCATAATAATAAGAAGTGGGTTTTCTTACTGTGGTAACGCTCTTTTGATTTTTAAGGGATTCCATACTTATATTCTCTGCCGCGAGGTAACTTTTATAGAAGTCTTTAGGCGTGTAATAATATTTTTTATCGGCCATGATGACGTTGTAATCCTTCATGTCAAAGCCCAATTCTTTATAGTATAATTTCTTTTTTACCACCTCAGCGAGCAGCTTGTTTTGTAAATCCTCATAAACAGCTTCTAAGTTCTTTACATAATAATCTACTTTAACAAGGTTGTAGACTTCAGCTTTACCGCAAGCGGTTAGGATTTTTTGAAAATCACTGTCTTTGGTATAGCTGATCAATACATTTTGCTGCAATTCAAAACCTATAGGTACTTCTGTGTAGGTTTTAGAAAAAAGCTTTTTAGTTACCTCAATCTCGTATTGAGGAACGAAAGAAATCATGTCAAGTGCAAACTGTCCTTGAAAACCATTAGAACTGAGTTCCTTTTTAATCAGGTCTATCTTATCGTTCATAAACTGTGTGGTTTCCTCAGCAGTTTTACCTACTTGCACTATATTGAAAACAGCCGTATAATCTGTTGCCTCTACATTATAAAGGGATCGCAAATTGATATGAAGCATATCACTGGGTTGCGGCGGCACATATTGTTGCACATTAGGATGGCCATAAACCACACTATTTCCCGTACTTGTCGAAATATTTGCTCTAGAAATTTCCATTTCTGACATTTTATTATTGAAATTCCCCAAGTGCTGGGCATTGATTATCCATGCAGTAAGTATAAAGATGGAGGTGAAAGTATTTTTCATTTCTTGTTTAATTTGATCCAAATCTATTGCGATTAAAAAGTTAGAAATAACTAAAATGAGTATACCGATGATTTGAATGAGTATAACAGGATTGTTGATGAGTAAGCTTTCGCGAAAGCGTGCAAAGCACCATCAATAACGACCTACATGAGCCTTTTAACAAGAACCATATCTTTTTTAATGACTAAGTTTACAGCTCCATGAAACAGATAGTTACTTTATTGATCCTGCTTTTTACTGTCCAGATAACGGCAGCACAAAACACGAAACTCCAATCAGCGAGAAGTACAGAAACCAGTATGGTACTGGAAGGACGTGTTCTGGACCCTAAAGGAAGGCCTATTTCTGGAGTGAATATTGAAGGGAGAATGGGACGCTATACCACCACAGATTTACTGGGTAAGTTCAAATTGCCAGCAAACATAGGAGAAGAAGTCATTATAAGAGGTCTTGATTTTGAAACCGTTTACTACCGCATAAGAAGTATTGACGATGTAGAAATACGGGTAAAAAATGAAGCTCAAGACAAGAAAAAACTAAATGCTATATCTTACAGTATTGCTATGGATAGTGCACAAGTCTATCTTAAGAAAGATGCACAAAAATCGGCAGATTTCCTTATTGCAGCGCTTTCTAACAACCCTAAATCTCTTACTAAAATTCAAGAAAGTGCCACTTATGAAAAGCTGGGCGATTTGTATAGCTTCCATAAACAATACGATCTTGCCATTGATAACTATACCCAAGCCGAAGATTTGAACAGCAATTCTCAGCTCACCATTAAAAAAGCAGATGTGTTGCGCCTCAATGGTAATTATCAAGAAGCGATTGCTGCTTATTTAATACCCGATATTTCAAAAACTAGCAGGTCTAAAAAAAGTAAAGGAACCAGCATTTCTAACTTATTGGAACTAAAAAGACGAACGGGTCTTGCAGCAGCTTATGCAAAAACAAATGATGCCGACAAGGCTCTGGACTCCTATAAAAGTGCTTTACAACTGGCTCAAAACGCCAATTTAAAAACACAAATAACCTCTATCAATTCTAAAATTGCAGCGCTGTTAAATGAATTGGGCCGGGTAGATGATGCCGAAGGGTATTACAACACGGCGATCAAAGAATCTAAAAAAGAAAGCGCTGCCGCAAACGTGGTCACTCAATCCCAAACAGCCGACTTTTACCGCAGCAACTCACAGTTTGATAAAGAAATAGCACTGCGTAAAAATAATATCGAGATTCTAGACAATTTAGAAGCTGATAAAAAGGCTGAAAAAAGAGTTTCTAAAACTTCAGTTGATGATCCTAATGTCGGTTTTATGGATAGCCCAGTGGCAGTGGCCGAAAACGAAAATCTTATCCCCGAAAATCCTCTAGAGGATGTCTCTGCAGAAGAAACTATTGTCGTAAATTCTTATGAGCCTTCAAAAATCGGTCGGATCAATGGCTTGTCTAAACAAAAAGAACAACTCAAAATAGCAGAAGCTTTAAAGGCTCAAAATAAAATCGCAGAAGCAATGACTTACTACGAGTCAAGTCTGGAAGAAGCGACCATAAATAACGATCTTGACGTAAAAAAAGACGCTGCAAAAAGTCTGTACGAACTCAACAAAAAAGCCGGGAACACTAAAAAAGCGCTTGCTTACAATGAATTATACATCCATACAGTTGATGTGCTTTATCTAGAAAAAGAACATGCACTAGAAGAGACCGCTAGAAAAGCTAAAGAGCTGGTCTCTAAACAGACTAGAATTCTTACACTAGAAAAAGACCGCGAGCTTACCGAAAATAAAATCACCTTGATCAATACAGAGCGTGAACTTACAGAAGAGATGAACCAACGACAGCGCTGGATCATTTATTCACTTGTAGCCCTGAGTTTATTGTTGTTTTCCCTGGCTTACTTTATGTACCGCAACAATAAGCAGCAAAAAATCAACAACCATCTACTGGCTTTAAAATCATTGCGCAGTCAGATGAATCCGCATTTTATATTTAATGCCCTGAACTCCGTGAATAATTACATAGCTCAAAATGATGAGCGTGCGGCCAACAAATACCTAGCAGACTTCTCTAAACTCATGCGCAGCGTTTTGGAAAATAGCGAGTTGGATTTTATACCTTTAGAGAAAGAAATTGATCTTTTAGGGTTGTATTTGAAACTGGAACACGAACGTTTTAAAGATAAATTTGATTTTACTTTAGAGATTGATCCTTCTTTAAAGGATACCAAAATGCAAGTGCCACCTATGTTGTTGCAACCTATCATAGAAAATGCGGTTTGGCATGGGTTGAGATATAAAAAGGAAAAGGGCTTTTTACATCTTGCTTTCGCGAAAGCGGAAGAAGGAATCCGAGTCACCATAACAGATAATGGTATAGGAAGAGACAAGTCCAAAGAAATAAAAACCGAACATCAAAAGAAACGCGATTCTAAAGGTCTGGGGAATATCAAAAACCGTGTGGCACTGTTGAATGAATTGCACAATTGTAAGATCCATATGGAAGTAACTGATGCTGGACTGACTCCAGATGTGGGAACCACGGTTCTTGTGAGTTTTAGGAATTAATACCAATTTAGTTTTTAAATGGCGTATGAATAAATTGAATGGTACTTCGACGCCACTCCACCCAAGTTTTTTAAGGCAAAAAATTATTGCTTAGCGGGTGTTATGGAATTATTTTTTACGGATAGGGACCGTAAAAAGAAACGGTTTATGTGCGGCATTTGAATACTAAAATGGTATCCTAGTGATGCCGTTAAAAATGAAATCATGAAAGAATTAGATCATAAAACACATTCAGAAATTAAAACCTTATCCCAACTAGGAGATTCCCTAGCCGAAAAGGGAAACTATCCTCAAGCGCTTACAGAATACTGGAACGCTTTTGATTTAATTCCGGAGCCCAAGAATGAATGGGAAGCTGCCACTTGGGTATTAGCTGCCATCGGAGATGCTAACTTTCTAGAAAAAGAATATCATGCGGGAATCGATAATATAAGTAATGCTATGCATTGCCCTGGAGCCATCGGGAATCCATTTTTACATTTAAGGCTAGGACAGTGTCAATTTGAAATAGGCAACCTAGACCAAGCGGCTGATGAATTAACTCGCGCCTATGCTCTTGAAGGAGAAGAACTCTTTTCTGAAGATGATCCCAAATACCTTGACTTTTTAAAGACAAGAATCGACCTATCTGAGCCCAATAAAAAACCTTGATACCACCTATAAATTAAACCTGTAACATAATACCATGAAACTAACCGCCATAATCGTTGAAGACGAGCAGACTTCAAGAGATATCTTGAAAAACTATATTGCAAAATACTGCCATCAAGTAGAGGTTCTCAACGAGGCCACTAATGTAGAAGAGGCTTTTGTGTTGCTTCAAAACACCGAAGTAGACTTGGTTTTTCTAGATGTAGAAATGCCTTATGGAACGGCCTTTGATTTACTAGATAAATTGCCCAACCGTACTTTTGAAACTGTTTTTGTCACGGCTTACGATCACTATGCAAAAGATGCGCTCAATCAGCAGGCGGCTTATTACCTGACCAAACCTATTGATATCGATGAGTTGATCAAAGCAACAGAAATCGTATTTGCTATTAAAGAACGAGAAAACGAAGTCAACGTAGGCCTAAACATCAAAGAACAAAACAGCTCACAGCTTACCGATAAAATCACCATTCCTACACAACAAGGCTTTGAAGTGCTCCCTATTAAAGATATTATCTATTGCAGCGCAGACGATAATTACACACATATCTATCTAAAAAACGACAAAAAACTAGTTTCTAAAACCTTAAAACACTTTGACGACATGCTGTCTGATAAAGGTTTTGCGCGTATTCATAAATCCTACCTCATTAATGTTTCTCATGTTACGGCCTATAAAAAAGGAAAAGGTGGTAGTGTGATGCTGGGAACCGTGGAGCTTCCTGTGAGCCCAAGTAAGAAGTTGGGCTTGTTTGGGTATTTTAGTTAGGAGGCCACTTTAAAAAATCAGCATTCTCCTTTATGAAGTGCTTTTCAGATTTGATATGTTGTTTTCTAAAAGTTTTTTTTAATAAAATGGAACGATAAGATATGAAATGCCAACCATAGGGGTTGGTATGATCTATATCAATTCTCGATATTGTTCTTAGGATTGATGCTTTTTCTTTCCATTTCAACAAAATAGGCCAAAACAAATACTTGGCATGTTGGTTTTTTAAAAGGTTTATGGATCAAAAAACAGCAAACACATTTCTCCTATTTCCCCTAAAAGGGAAGATAAATTATAGTTTTTTCATTTAGACTCGTGCCCCATGCAGCGCCTTTGAAAAGGAATTAGGACCGGATAAATAAATAGATTTATACCTCTTGTGAACAGGTTTCATTACAACTAGCACTGAGACATCCTACCGTTTTAAAAATCCAATAACGATACCTCTCTGTTCCCAATTTCACTAGTTAAAGAATCTAGAGTTTCTATTTGTAGATTAGAATAAAGTAAGTGCTTTCCAGCTTTACTGGTTAAATTCAATAGATTTTGTGACTTTAAAATATTTAAAGTCTGTCTGGCAGCTGCGGCGCCAGAGTCAATAATATGAACTCTCGTAGGAAGGAGTTCTTGAAGCATTTCTTTTATATATGGATAATGGCTACAACCTAAAACCAGATAGTCAATTCCAGAGATCATAAATGGCTCGGTAATACCTACGAGCAGGTCCCGCATTTCTTCTGTATCTTTTTTACCCGCTTCAACTAATTCTACAATTCCAGTCCCTACTATTTCAATAGTATTTACATACTGCGTAAACTCTTTTTGAGTATCATTAAAAAGTTTACTGGACAACGTTCCTCGAGTAGCAAGAATGCCTACTTTTTTAGTATCACTTTTAAGCGCTGCAGGTTTTATAGCCGGTTCAATTCCTATAAAAGGGACCTCATAATGAGTTCTTAAATAAGAAATCGCATTAGTGGTTGCTGTATTGCAAGGTACTGCGATGAGTTTGCAGTTTTGGCGCAAGAGGTATTCCGTATTCTTAATACATAGCCTAACAATATCTTCCTTAGATTTACGGCCATAGGGCGCATGTTTTGAATCGGCTAGATAGATGGTGTTTTCGTGAGGTAGTAATTCTATTACTTCTTTCCATACACTCGTTCCTCCCACACCAGAGTCAAAAAAACCTATTGGATTGCTGTTCATAATGCATAAAAGTAGTGGTTTTACTAGAGTAATTCCTGTTTGTTTAGTAATAAATACGTCGGGCATTTTTTAAATCTAATCATCAAAAAAAGCCTTATGAATTTTATAAGGCTTTTTTTATGTAAAAACTTAACGTCAACTATTATTGGACAATTAGTTTTCCTAATTGCTTAGACTCTTTGTTGCTCGCAAAAATTAAATACTCTCCCGGACCCCTTTTATAAGTTACCCCAGGACGAACTACTAATTGTTTTTTTTCAAATTCGGCAGGATCAAAACGTTCCATTTTACCTGTTGCATCATCAAATACGAAGAGTACAGGAATCATTTTTTTGACATTACGTACTTTGCGCACATCGTCCATATCTGTTATTCCTATATTTTTAGGATCGTCGTTAACTAACAAACTTAACTTACCGTTTTCATATAAAGGAATGGAGCTTAAAAACTCAGGTCCTTCTCCTAACACTGACAGCGGAAACATAACTCCTACTCCTACACTTAGAGAGCCATTACTGCCACCAGCAAATAAACCTATAGACATTTGTACCACACTTACATTTTGTTCTTTTGGTAATACGTTACTCCATTCTAAACGGCCATTTGCATCGAGAGCTGTCACTATAATTTCATTTGTATTATAAATAATAGGAGTAAAAGATAGTAACCCTCCAGAGGAACTTCCTATTTCTCTAGTATACCATTCTGAAAGCACAATTACTCCACCATTATCACGCTCTATTAAATGCGTATTGCGATAAAAAGGCTCAAGATCTTTCACTTTTTTAGCCCGACGCTCTCCTATTAATTTCTTTTTAACATCAAAGGTGAATTCATTAAAAACTTCTTTAACGACGCTGTTATATGCCGTATTTAAAGCAACATCAAAAATACCTTCAATACGCCATTCAGATCTACCACTTTTTCTCAAACCAGAATAAAAGCCAATTAATTGAAGCCTGCCATCTAGAGTATTGATCACATTACAATTAAGCACCTTTTTTCCTTTAAGATCTACATTGATAACTTCTCTTACATAATTTTTAGAAGCGTAATAGGCATGTACAGTAAGATGAGTCTCAGTCGTTTTTTCCTTTTTATTTCTCCAGCTATCGCTTAGAACTATAAATATATCCCCATATTCATTCACTTCAAAGTCATCTAAACTAAATTCTAAATCTTTACGGTCCTCAAATTGGTGCTCGCTATAGTCTTGTTGAATTAAAGTAAGATCCTTATCTATTAAATTAATATCGTATCGCAATTGTTCTTTACGATCATCTATATTCACATGCATTAAAAGATATTTTAACCCATCATGAGAAGGTTCAAAAAAATACTGACCTCTTTTTGACTTACTTACTACATCTGTTGCCATCACTTTCTGGACAGCACTTAGCTTTAAATCTTTACTCACTTCATAAGCAGCAAATATGTGTTGCTTATTTTTATTGTCATAGTAACTTGCAAAGACATAAATCTTGTCTTCAATAACCGCAAGGTCTTCAATAGACACTTTAGAACCGTTTACTTTATCAAGATCAATTTGCTCACTATTCAAATAATCTTGATTAGTCGCATCAAATGTTTGTATGTAGTAGGTTTCCTTTTTGCTCGCTAGTGCATAAGTAACACCATCGATCTCGCCAGCAATTTGAACCACAGTACCTTTCTTAGCAGTTACTTCTTTGCCAAAATCTATATTAACATTTCCTACCTCTAGTTGTGCAAATGAGAACATGCTTGTACATAATAACACAAGACTTAACAATTTAAATTTCATAATGGTTTTAATAAGACTACGAATATAATAATATATTAAAGTAAATTTTTATAAATTTTTATAGGCACACTTTCGCATCTCGATATAAACTCCTAGGCAATCCATAGCAATATCAATGACAGCCACAATCTCCATCACCACAGTCAGAAGAGTCGAATTTTTTAGGAAAAATAGATTTTCTAAACAGCCAAAGTATCGCTGCAACGGCAAGAAGAACTACGATTATGGTTTGTACAATATACATTATTTCAAAATTTGAAAAGCGCCCAGTGCGGCAAAATAGGCCATGGCCGTCATGAAGAAAAACTGAATTGCCGGCCATTTCCAGCTATTGGTCTCTCGTTTTACAATAGCAAGCGTGCTCATGCATTGCATAGCAAAAGCATAAAATAATAATAAGGAAATTCCACTTGCAAAATTAAATAATGGTCCTCCTAAAATAGGGTTGGTCTCTGCTGCCATTCGTTTTTTAATGGTTTGTTCTTCCTCGCCATCACTTTCTACACTGTAAATAGTTGCCAGCGTTCCTACAAAAACCTCGCGAGCTGCAAACGAACTTACAATAGCAATACCTATCTTCCAGTCGTAACCTAGAGGTCGTACGGCAGGTTCTATTCCTTTACCCATATACCCTATAAAACTATATTCCAACTCGTGAGAAGCAATCTTTTGATCCATTTCTTGAACACTTAGATTTTGATCTTTGTATTGCTGTCTTACAATGTAATCCGCATTATTGAACTGCTCTCCTGCTCCATAACTGGCTAGAATCCACAACACGACAGAGATCGCCATGATGATCTTTCCTGCTCCAACCACAAAACTCTTGGTCTTTTCAATAACGGTAATCACCACATTTTTAAACATGGGCAATTTATAGGAAGGCATTTCCATCACAAAAAAGGATTTGCGATTTATGGGTAATATCTGGTTAAGCACCCAAGCAGAAAAGATGGCAGCTGCAAAACCTAAAAGGTACAATAGCATCAAAGTAAGGCCTTGCATATTAAAAGCACCTCCTAAAATACGTTGATCAGGAATTACTAAAGAAATAATAATCAAATAAACAGGCAATCTAGCTGAACAGGTTGTGAATGGAACCACCAGAATAGTGATCAATCGTTCTTTCCAGTCTTCAATATTTCTAGTAGCCATAACTGCTGGAATAGCACAGGCTGTTCCAGAAACTAAGGGCACTACACTTTTACCGCTCAAACCAAAACGCTTCATAATATGATCCATAAGGAATACCACACGGCTCATATAACCACTTTCTTCCAGAATCGCAATGAATAGAAACAGAAAGGCTATTTGTGGTATAAAAATAACAATACCACCTAAACCTGGAATAATACCTTCGGCTAGCAAGTCGGTGAGAGGTCCTGAGGGGAAAACATTATTTACCCAAGAACTCATGCTTGCAAAAGCTCCATCTATCCAGTCCATAGGATAGGTGCTCCAGTCATAAATAGCTTGAAAGATGACCAATAGAATTACAAAAAATATCAAATAACCCCAAAATTTGTGTAGTAAGACACGATCAAGTCGTGTTCTTAAATCTTTTGCATTTGCAGGATCAACGGTCAGTACCTTTTTGAGCAAATTATTTATAAACTGATAACGCACCACAGTTTCTTTGTGTTGCATTCTTTTTAAATCAGCTTCTGATTTTATTTCAAACTTATGTTTTTTAAGGTCTTCTATTTCTCTATTGCGGTCTAGTTTACCAAAGTTGACATCTTGAGTAATCACCAACCATAATTTATAAACCAATTGATTGGGGTAGGTTCTTTTCAGTTTCTCAAAATAGGCCGTATCAATAACTGATGCATTGACACAGGGCTCAGAAGCAAGGTGTTTATAGTCGGCTATAGCGTTTTTAAGTTCTTGAATTCCTTGATTTTTACGCGCACTCACCAAAACAACAGTAGTGTTCAGTTCTTGCTGCATCAATTCTATGTCCAGTGAGATGGCTTTACGTTTCATACGGTCTGCCATGTTAATGACCAGTATGGTAGGTATTTCTAGATCTTTAATTTGTGTAAAAACAAGCAAATTACGTTTCAGATTTTCAATATCTGAAACCACTACAGCGACGTCAGGAAAATCTTTAGAATTTTTATTGAGTAAGGTCTCGACTACAATACTTTCATCTAATGATGTCGTATTCAAACTATAGGTTCCAGGAAGGTCAAGAATATGAGCTTTAAGTCCTCGGTCTAATTTACAAATCCCTTCTTTTTTCTCTACGGTAATGCCTGGATAATTCCCTACCTGCTGGTTGAGACCGGTAAGTCTATTGAATAGAGAGGTTTTCCCAGTGTTGGGATTCCCTATAAGCGATACATTAATTGATTTACCCATGGAGCTCTACCCTAATTTTAACCGCTGTTTCTCTTCTTATCGCAAGATGAGTGCCATTTATATCTAGATAAATAGGATCTTTAAAGGGCGCAGATTGCATCATGGTCACACGATTACCTGGTAAGCAACCCATTTCCAGTAACTTTAAGGGAACATCAATCTCATCAAACTCCATGATGATGGCCGTTTCTCCTCTTTTTAAGTGTGCTACAGTAATACTCAATTTTGTACCAATTTAATTTTATACATCGCATCAAATCATTCATTTTCCCTCTTTATTCGTGAAAAATAAAATTAGGACCACCATACTTTTATTTTTCCCTTCAACAGATGAAAAAAGACTCCAATTTAACCTTGCGATATTATCAAAATTAAACCGGTACTATTTAGAATAGATTTGAATAAGCAAAAGTAGTGCAAGATGACGGTATGGTAAAATTAATGTTGTTAAAGGTGTAAAAAGGTTATTTTTTATCGCTTTCTATTTACTTTTTAAAAAACAAAAATTCGTGCTGCACTCGATTCAGGACAAAAGCGTATTTCATCACAACTTAATCACCAGATAAAGAAAGACGCAAACCTAATGATAGAGTATTCATATCTAATTGATCCTCAAAAACAAAGTGATAGCCTAAAAATACACTATTATCTTTATTCAAATTATAACTGAGCACCGGCATAGAATACGTATGTCTTCCTATATCAGAATCAGGAATTTCATTATTCATCTCATCTAAAAAAGCGACCTTAGATTTTCCCAATGGAATTTTAGTGCCTGAATCCACTTGAAAAGTAAACTTATTGGTAATTTGATATTTAAGGCTAAAAGCCAAAGAACCATATAGTTTGCTATCATTTGTAAGTTTGTTGTTGTCAAAATTATAATAAAACATACCTAGGCGAGATCCTATATTAAATTTGGATTCTTTCTTTAAAAAGTAGCTGCCGTAATCCAACGCAAAATAGGAGGAAACATCATTTCCTAAGCCTAAACCACTATGGAGTCTCGTGTTGCTTTGGGCTGTTGCGGCGTCAAAAATTAAAAGAGCCATTGAAAAAATAAAAGCTTTCATTAGTTTATTATTTAATTTCTAATCTTAAAGTGCTCCAATCAGAGGTTTTATCAATTAGCAACTTTTCTAAATCACATAGATTAGCTTCTGATATTTCAATGCCGTCAATCTTTTTTATTATTTGACCAACCTTAAAATTAGCATTATTAGTTTTTAAAATTATTAGTTTACCATTCATTGCAAGAGCAATATTTTCCATTTTTCTAAGCAGTCCTAAAACATCCTTATTCTCGGTTCTATCTATTGGCACTACATAAATTTTTTCTTTTTCAAAATCAATTATCCAATTGAACCTTTTGATAATTTTAGTGCCTAGAACAGACTGGAAAAAGCTTTCATTTATGGTAATCACACTATTTTCTAGGTCGAAATCACCTAGTCCCACTTGAGGCCCTTGAATATATTCTTCACTCACATTATATTGTCTAAAAAGAGAAAAAACTAATGATTTTTCAAAATTAACAGCATCAAATTTTTTGAGCTTTCTAAACTTTTCATTACTTGCTACATACATTTCTTGTAAGGCTTGCTTAAAAAAACGGTAGTCTGCGGTGTTAAAACCTTCTTCTCTGTTAAAGTTGTAAAGATTAGATAACTGGAGTGCTCTTTCATAAATAACTCCACTGGTCACACTGGACTGATCTATATTTATTAAAGCCTGATCAAGGGTTTTTTCTTGATCTTGGGCAGCTGCGTTACATAAAGATAGTGCTATCCCTATACTTAGAATAATTTTTTTCATAAATTTAAATGTTTAATGATTAGTAAAATATCTGTTGATCGTTAATGGTTTGAAACTGCCGTTGGCGCGGCAGTTTTTTTAATTAAAACTTTGATTTTGAAATGTAAATGAATCAATATCAAACCTCCCTAAATTGACCCTAATAGTGTCGTTAGAGTCGGCAAAATTGACCAGTTTAACACTGAAAGTTCCCGCAAAAATGTTCGATTAATTAATAATATGCTCTCTAGATGTAATTTCAATTCTCCCAGAGTTATTATATGATCCATAACGTTGATAACCGACTTCAGAGTTTTTCCAAAACTTACCATAAACATATGTGTCATTAGGCCCATCAATACTTCGTAGACCTGTTGCTAGATTAACATTATAAACCCCTTCATTTAATATAAACATATCTTCTAAATGAATAGTAAGACTACCTGTTCTATTACTTTTAAAGTCTTTCACAATAATTTCAAAATTATCCTGTTCAGTTCCCAAAATACGTAGTCCCTTATTATCACTGTTAATAGTACTTGATCCCTAGGTTTAAAAAACTTTCCATCAATTAAACAGCCAAACGTATTTTCTCCAGTCATGGTAATGGGTGGTAATAAACTTTCTTGCGATGGTGCGTCGTCGCTGTCGCAAGCTGTGGCTAGCAAAATTATGAGAAGTAGGTAAATGGTTTTCATGATTCAAATTTTTAGGTTTTCGCGAAAGCGTAATTTTTAAATTGAATGTAAGATTATTTAATTATAAGAAATTAATAGTTGATTTAAAGATAGTTACTAGCATTATGCATTTCTAATAACACTTGCCTAAAATATTTGTAGTTGGCACTATCAAATCCTTCTTCTCTATTAAAATTGTAAAGATTTGCCAGTTGCATGGTGCGCTCGTAAATAATACCACTATTTACTGTAGATTTATTAATATTTATTAATGCATTGTCTAGTGTTGGTTCCTGATTTTGAGCAGCTATCTTACAAAAAGTCAAAAGCAGCAAGATTTGAAAAATAATAATTCTCATAAGGAAAATTGTTTTGAGTTAAGGTTATTTATTAATTGTATGTTGTTGTGTCGACAGTAAAAGCATTTATATCAAATCTTCCCGCCTCTATTGAAATAGTATCATTGACATTATTAAAATTTATAAGTTTACTTTTGAATGTGCCAGAAAAAATATGGTTAGAAGTTGAAGAAAATTCACGTTTCGTTATCTCAATCAATCCTGAGTTTTGATATGAATAATATCTCTGATAGCCAACTTCAGAATCTTTCCAAATTCGGCAAGTCATATATGTATTATCATTTCCGTCTAATCCTCGAAGACCATTTGATTCATTAACTTGATAGATACCTTCATTCATTATAAACAATTCTTCTAAATGAATTATCAAACTAGTAGTCTTATCACTTTTAAAATCATCTATGGAGATCTCAAAATTATTTTGCTCAGTTCTTAAAATTTTTAAGCCTTTACTTGTACTTACACCAATTGTTCCATTCCCATCCCTAGGTTTAAAAAACTTGCCGTCAATCAAACAGCCAAAAGTGTTTTCTCCAGTCATGGTTATGGGTGGTAATAAAGATGCTGGGACAACTGGGTCTTCCTTATCACAAGCTGTGGCTAAAAAAAATACAAGTAAAAGATATATGGTTTTCATAATTATTTCGGTTTAAATTTTTAAGGAATGTATTGAAGATCAAAGCGACCGTTTGTAATGTTTATATTTTCACAATTCATTAAATCAGTAGAAAGTTCAAATGTTCCTGAAACGATATAATTAACTTGATCTAAATTTGTTATAATCACATTGCCTTGAATAGTGTCTTCAAAATCATAATAACAGTTCTCTTGAGAATCTCTTTTAATAAATCTTGCCATATGTACAGGTATATTGGTTAAATTGTACAGAATATTTGTTTGAATGGGTTCTTCTATGAAAATATTTATTTGTAATTCTACATCTGAATTATCAAGGCCACCACCAAATTGTAACGTACCACCTTGATAAATAGCGACTTGATTAGATGTATTTGTTACATTAATGGGCTCTCCATTTAATAGAAATCCAAAAGTATTTTCTCCAGTCATGGTTGCTGGTGGTAGTTGAAATATGGGGTCTGGATCTTGTGGGCTGTCATCATCATTTTTATTGCAGGAGATAAAAAGCATTGAGAATAGGATCAAACAGATTCCGTATCGCGCTGCGCACTTCGACAAGCTCAGTGTGACACTTGTACGGAATGACGGGTGGTTAAAGAGCCTTTTCATAGTGTAAATATTAAGGTTATTCCTACAATAGATGTAAATTCTATATGACGGTTGCGTTAGGTTTTAAGCTTTCGCGAAAGCGGTATTAATTTTATAATACTATGTCGCAAGTACAACATCTACATCATTTGAAGTGGTTGCGTTATTTAGAGCGTTTGTAAAAGCAGCTGGGTCTATAAAATTAGATGCCGTATTTCCTATACGCATGGTGTATAACGAGTTGTAAATAGAAACAAATTGAGATCTATTAACTTGGTTTTCATTAGAAAGCACACCATTAGCCTTTTCCATATCTACAAGACTAATACCATAATCTTTAAGAAATCCAATGGTGACTTTTGATGGATTGATGTTTTCAAATATATGCTCCATTCGGTTGGCATAGTCGTTATTCTGTGTCTTAGCAAAAAGGCATAAAAGAAATGTTATGAGAAGTAGTTTATTTTTCATAGTTATTATGGTTTAGATTTTTAGGATGTGTATTGAAGGTCAAAGCGACCCTGAGTAATTTCTAAATTACCACAATTTTGATTAGCAATTGAAAAGTTAAAATTCCAGAAACGATAAAGTTATTTTCATCGATGTTAGTTAAAACAATAGACCCCTGATAAGTGTCCTCAAAATTATAATCACAATTCATATCGTTAAAACGTTTGTTATATCTGGCTCTGTGTACAGGGAAATTTGTTAAGTCATAAGGTATGTTTACCTGTAAAGGGTTTTGTAAACGAATACTTACACCAAAATCATTTGATGAAGAATCTATTTCGCCAGCTATTTGTAGTAAACCACTTTGATAAATAGCAACTTGATTAGTAGTGCTCGTTATATTAATAGGTTCTCCATTTAAAAGAAACCCAAAAGTGTTTTCTCCAGTCATCGTAATAGGTGGTAGTTGAGAAACTGGGTCTGGGTCTTGAGGGCTGTTGTCATCGTTTTTATCGCAGGAGATAAAAAGCATTGAGAATAGGATCAAACAGATTCCGTATCGCGCTGCGCACTTCGACAAACTCAGTGTGGCACTTGTACGGAATGACATGTGGTTAAAGAGCTTTTTCATAGTGTAACTATTAAGGTTATTTATATAATAGATACAAGTTCTATGTTATGGTTGCGTTAGGTATTAAGCTTTCAAAATCTGTTATTTTTACTTTTTACTGGGTAAATCGCATGTCAAAACAACCCCTTTTCACCAGCTTCAAACCCTTCATCTACTAGATGCTTCTCTTTATTCAGTGCAGCATTAACAGCCAGTGCGTCACAACGCTCATTAATAGGATGGTCATTATGTCCTTTTACCCATTGCATTTTAGGCTGTGTAAGGTTGTAAGCTTTTAAAAAGCGCTTCCATAGATCTGGGTTCTTAACATTCTTCCATTTGCGTTTTATCCAACCTGCCATCCAGTTTTTATTGATCGCATCGCTGACGTAGCGGCTGTCTGTATACACCGTAATTTTTACGTTCTCTTTTTTTATTTTTTCTAATGCTTCAATAACAGCTAGAAGTTCCATGCGGTTATTGGTGGTCTTGCGGTAGCCTTGAGAAAATTCTTTTTTAAAGTTCTGTCCTACTGCTATCATCACTATTCCATATCCTCCTGGACCTGGATTACCACGAGAGGAACCGTCCGTATATATATGTACTTCTTCCATTATTGGAGTAATTCTTCAATAGTTTTGGCAAAATGTTCTTGTTCTAAAACATGAATTTTTGACGCTACATCTTCAGCTGTATCTTGTTCACCTATAGCACAAGTGGCTTGCTTGATAATTGCGCCTTCATCATAATTTTCATTCACGTAATGTATCGTTATACCGCTTTCTTTCTCTTTATTTTCAATAATTGCGCGGTGTACATTCATACCGTACATGCCTTTTCCGCCGTAATTAGGTAATAAAGCTGGATGAATGTTAATAATTTTATTTGGATGATCTTGAATTAAAAATGATGGGATTTTCCATAAAAAACCTGCAAGAACAATCAAATCAGGCTGTTCCTCGTTTAAAAGGCGTTGTACGTGTTCCGCTTTCGCGAAAGCAAATTTGTTAAAACTCATCACAGAAATACCAGCCTTTGTACCTCTTTCTAAAACATAAGCTTGAGGTTTATTAGACAAAATTAACGATATTTTAACCAGATGAGAGAGTGCAAAATGATCAATAATGGTCTGAGCATTAGTACCATTACCACTCGCTAGAATTACTATTTTTTTCATATATATATATGGGAGGCTTGTTGTAAAGCCAGAGGTGAGTTCTTCCTTATTATAAAAATAAATGAAATTGCAAGTTAACTCAAATGACTAAAACATGGTATTAACTCAAAGTTTGTTATTTTTGCGTTTCATTCAAAATTAAAATTAGATTATTATGTCAGACATTGCATCAAGAGTAAAAGCAATTATCGTAGACAAATTAGGTGTTGACGAAAACGAAGTTGTTACAGAAGCAAGCTTTACAAACGACTTAGGCGCAGATTCACTCGATACAGTTGAGTTGATCATGGAATTCGAAAAAGAATTCGATATCCAGATCCCGGACGATCAAGCTGAAAACATTGCTACTGTAGGTCAAGCTGTTTCATACATCGAAGAAGCAAAAGCGTAATTTATATTACATGGAATTAAAGCGAGTTGTCATTACAGGAATGGGTGCCCTTACTCCTATAGGGAATAACCTACAGGAATATTGGGAGGCTTTAAAGGCTGGTAAAAGCGGTTGTGCTCCTATCACTTATTTTGATACAGAACATTTCAAGACAAAATTCGCTTGTGAAATCAAGAACTTTAATGTGACTGATTTCATAGACCGCAAGGAAGCTAGACGCATGGACCGATTTGCCCAATACGCACTCGTTGCAGGTGATGAAGCTATAGCTGACTCTGGATTAGATACCAACTCTATAGACAAGTATAGAGTTGGTGTTATCTGGGGTGCTGGAATAGGTGGTCTAGAAACTTTTCAAGAAGAAGTTAAAGCTTTTGCAACTGGAAACGGTGTGCCGCGTTTTAATCCCTTCTTTATCCCAAAAATGATAGCAGATATTGCCCCTGCTCATATTTCTATTAAATATGGATTTATGGGGCCTAATTACACAACGGTTTCAGCTTGTGCTTCCAGCGCAAATGCTATGCTAGACGCTGTTAACTACATCAAGCTAGGTCATTGTGATGTTATTGTAACTGGTGGCTCTGAAGCTGCCATTGCTCAAGCAGGAATGGGTGGCTTTAATGCCATGCATGCCCTTTCTACTCGCAATGATAGCCCACAAACAGCAAGCCGTCCATTTGATGCCACCAGAGATGGTTTTGTATTAGGTGAAGGCGCTGGTGCGCTAGTACTAGAAGATTATGAATATGCAAAAGCCCGAGGAGCAAAAATCTATGCGGAAGTTATAGGTGGAGGTTTCTCTAGTGATGCTTATCACATTACAGCACCAGACCCAGAAGGACGAGGAGTTGTTGCGGTAATGAAAAATACACTAAAGAACGCAGGAATCAATCCTGAAGATGTAGACCATATCAATACTCATGGAACTTCAACACCTCTAGGTGATGTTGCAGAGTTAAAGGCTATCAAAGCCGTTTTTGGTGATCATACGCCTCGCATAAGTATCAACAGTACAAAATCCATGACGGGTCACTTACTAGGTGCTGCAGGTGCTATAGAGTCTATTGCTAGTGTAATGGCTATTCGAGAAGGAATTATTCCTCCTACGATTAATCATACCACTATAGATGAGAATATCGATCCTTCTTTAAGGTTGGTATTAAACAAACCAGAATTAAGGGAAGTGAACGTTGCTTTAAGTAATACTTTTGGGTTCGGTGGTCATAATTGCTGTCTTGCATTTAGAAAGATCTAATCTGATCTTTTCATTCCTATGAATAGAATTCGCAAAATATTTAAGTCTCGAGGTAAAACCTATGCTAACGAGGAGTTATCTGATGCGATTAAAGAAATGACTGGCTTAAAAGCTAAAAATATTTTAATTTACGAAACTGCATTTACCCATAAATCAATGGGTTTAAAAACAGAAAAAGGGTTTGCTCAGAGTTATGAGCGTCTTGAATTTCTGGGGGATGCTATTTTAGGAGCTGTGATTGCAGAGTATATTTATAATGAAGTTCCTAGCGGAGATGAAGGATATCTCACTAAGATGCGTTCTAAAATCGTCAGTAGGGAACATCTCAATGAATTAGGACTTGATTTTGGTCTTATCAAACATGCGCAGACTCAGGTGCCAACTAGCAATTTTGGTGCAAATATTCATGGTAACTTATTTGAAGCACTAGTGGGAGCGGTTTATCTGGATCGCGGTTATACCGTCTGTAAACATTTTATCTGTAAAAAAGTTATAGATCCCTACGTAGATCTCGAAAACCTGGAAGGAAAAGTTATTTCCTATAAAAGTTTACTTATTGAATGGTGTCAAAAACACAAAAAAAAGTTTGATTACAACACCTATGAAGACACTGGCGCAGGTGAAGTACGTCACTTTGCAGTAAAATTAACTATTGACAAACGCATCATTGCAAAAGCAAGAGCTACCTCTAAGAAAAAAGCAGAAGAAAAAGCTAGTAAGCGAGCTTTCTTTGCCCTTCAAGACAAGTTTTAAACCTCTATTTAGAACCTAATAGTAACGTTTGATGTTTATAAACCTCCACGCTTTCTTTAAACATCTAAAAAAAGCATTGTATGAATTCGTGCTAAACAATATCATATTATTAAAAAACTATATAAACTACTATCGTTTTCGTAATTATTAACCTGTATTTAAAATTAATGCACAGTAAAATAATTTTAGTCTTCTTAAATTAGCAAATTAAACTTTATTATAAATGGCTGTTCACAAATTAATGGATTGGGAATTAGAACAAGAGCCTTATATTTTGATGGCTATACATTCTACCATAGAACCTTATAGAATGGCGTTCCTGATAAATAAGCATTTACGTTTGAGTTTTAGAAGAACAGAAGTAGATCAGGATATTTTACAACAAGCCTACACGGCAAATTATCCAGTGTATAAATATTTTGATCAAGAACAAAATGCCGCATTTTATTTGATACCAAATAAATGTTGGGGCACTTCAAATCTAGAAACGGCATCACAAGGTCTATTTAATAATGAAGAGTCCTCTAAAGTTAAGACGTTACTGATAAAGGAATATGGAACTGTCGATTTCTTACTTAAAATTGAAAAAGACGAAGATTATTTCCCGCTTAAAAAATTACTAAACACTCTTGGGGAAATCCCTCAAGTTATAAGCGTCTATCAACTAGATACTTTTAAAATAAAACAACCTGATTATTTAATATTTGAATAATGCCAAACACTAAAAAAACTAAAATCGTCGCAACATTAGGACCAGCTACTTCTACAAAGGAAGTTTTACTGGACATGATGAAGGCTGGCGTAAACGTATTCAGAATCAATTTCTCCCATGCAGATCATGAAGATGTGCGAGAACGAGTACAAATGATTCGAGACATAAATAAAGAACATGGCTTTGCCACTGGTATTTTAGGAGATCTTCAAGGCCCTAAACTACGCGTAGGTGTCATGAAAGACGAAGTAGTTGTCCAACCTGGGGATCAGATTACCATTTCCACTGGAAAACCTTTTAAAGGAACTGCTGAACGTGTTTATATGAACTATGAGCACTTTCCTCGGGATGTAAAAGCAGGTGAACTCATCCTTCTTGATGATGGTAAACTCATGTTTGAAGTCCTATCGACTGACGGAGTGAAAGACGTAGTTACTAAAGTAATTCAAGGCGGTTCTTTAAGATCTAAAAAAGGTGTCAACTTGCCTCAAACAGATATTTCCCTTCCCGCACTTACTGAAAAAGATGTGGTAGACGCCATATTTGCTTGTGAACTTCAAGTGGACTGGATGGCGTTATCATTTGTACGTCACAGTCGCGATTTAATGGAATTACAAGAGTTGATTAAAGAGCACTCAGAGTACAAAATTCCCATCATTGCTAAAATCGAGAAGCCAGAAGCCGTTGAAAATATCGATAAAATCATTGCGTATTGTGATGGATTAATGGTTGCTCGTGGAGATTTAGGTGTGGAAATTCCTGCACATGAAGTACCATTGATACAAAAGACCTTAGTTCTCAAAGCCAAAAAAGCACGTATTCCTGTCATTATTGCTACGCAAATGATGGAAACTATGATTACCAGTTTAACTCCTACAAGGGCTGAAGTAAATGACGTGGCTAACTCTGTAATGGATGGAGCAGATGCTGTTATGCTATCTGGAGAAACTTCTGTGGGTAAGTATCCCGTGGAAGTAATTGAGAAGATGTCTAGTATTTGTAGAGCCGTTGAAAACAGCGATTTAATCAAAGTGCCACATTCTGCACCGCATATTAAAACAAAAAGGTACATCACAAAATCAGTCTGTCACCACGCAGCAAAAATAGCAGATGAAATGAATGCAAAAGCGATTACCACCATGACTAATTCTGGATACACCGCTTTCCAAATAAGCGCGTGGAGACCGGCGGCACACATTCTTACCTTTACTAGTAATGAACGTATTTTAACACAATTAAGTTTGCTTTGGGGCGTAAAAGCTTTTTTCTATGACCGCTTTGTGAGTACGGATGAAACTGTAGAAGATGTAAATAAATTTGCAAAAGATAGAGGCTTTGTAGAAAAGGGAGATTTCTTAATTAACCTAGTATCTATGCCAGTTGCAAATAAAGGAATGGTAAATACATTAAGAGTATCTGAAGTGGAGTAACACCCGTTAATTCAATGGTATAAAAATTATTTGCAAACCGTTTGTTTTTCAACAAACGGTTTTTATCATTTAGGATTATAAGGAGTAAATTTGCTCAAAAGCAATGTAATGAGATAATTTACCTAAACCATTGTATATAGGAAAAGCATGGATTTCACAACCGTATAGATTTCCATCTCTATCATAATTTACCAACCTGCTGTGAAAAGGAACCTCTTGATCAATTGCTATTTTCAACAAAAACTTACAATTTACGTTAGTCTCCTCTCCTTGAAGAAAGCTAGGCGTCTGACCTATTACCTCTTCCTGCTTATAGCCAGTCATTTCTTCAATATTAGAAGAAGCTGCACAAATATTTAACTTAAGGTCAACCAGTACGATGCTGTAGCCATCAAAATGACTGTAGCTATCCATAAAATAATTAAAATGCCAATTGTTTTCTACCGCGATTTTATCTAAATCGTTAAAAATATTAGGCTCCATATCCCACAACAACAATTTAACTATATCCCAACATAACAATGGAGTAGTTTTAAGTTCATCGTGTATAATAGTAAATTGCGAATCTTGTAAACTCATAGGTTTCAAAGTTATTCAAAAAAAACAGACTCAAAAGTTAATGTTTTAGAACGCAAATCCCAGCTGAACTTCAACAAAATCTACCTCTTCCTCTTTAACCGTATTCAGATTACTTAGTGTAATCCCGAGCAGGCGTACACTTTCCCGAAAACCTTCTTGTTCCATAAGCGCAACAGCTGTATTCAAAATGGTTTCTTTATCTCGTATGAAGTAAGGCAACGTCTTGCTTCTAGTTTGCGTTTTAAAATCGCGGTATTTAATTTTAAGCGTCACTGTTTTACCAGCAACATTTGTTTTTGAAATGCGTCTTTCAATCTCCTCAGCTATTTGAATAAGGCGCTCTTTCATAAAGATTTCACTTGATATATTTTCAGAAAAGGTGCGTTCTGCACCAAGAGATTTTCTGATTCGATCTGCTTTTACCGGACTTTTATGGATTCCCCGTACAATTTTATAATAATGCGCTCCACTTTTACCAAAATTCTCTGTAAGAAACTCTAGAGACTTTGCTTTAAGATCCCTGCCATTAAAAATACCAAATTGATACATCTTCTCGGCGGTAACTTTTCCTATTCCATGAAACTTACGTATGTCCAGTTCTTCTAGAAAAAGAAGGATCTCTTCTGGCAAAATAGTTTTCTGACCGTTGGGCTTGTTGTAATCACTGGCTATTTTGGCTATAAACTTATTGACTGATATCCCTGCACTTGCAGTTATTCCGGTAACTTCATAAATGCGCCTTCTGATCTCATAAGCAATAATCGTAGCGCTAGGAAAATTGTACTTATTCTCGGTTACATCTAGATACGCCTCATCTAGTGATAAAGGCTCTACCAGGTCTGTATAGTCCTGGAAAATCTCTCTTATCTGTACAGATACCTCTCGATACCTGTCAAATCTGCTTTTTACAAAAATAAGGTCTGGACACAATCTTTTTGCTGTGACACTGGGCATCGCGCTGCGCACACCATATTTACGAGCTTCATAGCTGGCAGCCGCAACAACGCCTCGATCACTACCACCACCTACAGCGATAGGTTTCCCTCTTAAGTTTGGATCATCATGCTGCTCAACAGAGGCATAGAACGCATCCATGTCCACATGAATTATTTTTCGATCTGCTAGTTCGTGCATGTTTCAAAATTACTACCTTTAGCTAAGAAAACCTTATCCGTTAACATACTTACCTCCATGAATTTTACTGCACTAATTATAGGCGCCACTGGTCTAACAGGAAACATTTTACTCTCTCAACTGCTGGAAGATGCGAGGTATGATAAAGTAGTTACGCTTTCGCGAAAGCGGATACAAAACAAACACCCAAAACACGTTAATCAACTTGCTGATTTATTTGATCCTACCACTTATAAGGAATATCTCAAAGGAGACCATCTTTATATATGTACGGGAACTACAAAGGCAAAAACACCAGATAAAAAAGAGTATTACAGAATTGAGCATGATTTACCGCTGGAAGTGGCAAGAGTAGCCAAAGCAAATGGAGTCCATAAAATCATCGTTGTTTCAGCTATAGACGCAAATCCAGATAGTAAATTCTCTTATAATCGCGGCAAAGGAGAAATGGAACGCGATCTGGAAGCTTTGAGATTTCAAGAAAACTATTTTGTCCAACCGTCCCTTATAGGCGGCAAACGAGACGAAAAAAGACCCTTTGAAAGTATTTGGAAAAAAATTCAAAAAATCATAGACCCACTATTTTTTGGTTCCCTTAAAAAGTACCGCACTATAGAACCAGAAACTATTGCAAGCGCCATGATTTATGTAGCAGTAAATGGATATGAAAAAGTGCGGATTGAAAGTGATGAGCTTATCAAAATGGGCAGTCGCAGTTCTCTGTCGCAGTAAAAAATAGTTGACGTGTAAAGCTCCTTTCCTTATTCCCTGATAATTTGTTAAGACAAATTTCTGGGATAGTAAAGATGGGAATACCTGAGCCTGCCTAAATATTGGTCGGAAAGGCAAAGCGATGCTAGAACCAATCGAGAGTTTCTAGATAAGCCCTAAATCCCCGCGTAGATTTAGACAATACCAACACAAATAGTTGGTATGTCAAGTCCTAAAAGCTTTGCGGCATTACTAGCAGATGCCAGACAAATTTGTAGAGAGTTTTTGAGCATTAATTGAAGTTTAAAAACACCAAGTTTTCTGAGATGACCATCCTAACAAAATCATATCTTGCGCAATAACAAAATCTCTCATGACCGAAATAGAACGTAAATTCCTGATCAAAAATACCGATTTCCTTAAAGAAACAACAGGAACACGCATCACACAAGGGTATTTATCTACCGATAAAGAAAGAACCGTACGTGTGCGCATCAAAGGAGAAAAAGGTTTTCTTACCATTAAAGGAGCATCTAACGACAGCGGTTTTTCTCGTTATGAATGGGAAAAAGAAATAGATCTTCAAGAAGCACAAGAACTTCTAAAACTATGCTTACCTGGCGTTATTGATAAAACCAGATGCGAAGTCATCATAGAAAACCACACCTGGGAAATAGACCTCTTCCACGGAGAAAACAACGGACTTCTCCTTGCCGAAATCGAACTCAGCACAGAGGAAGAATACTTCTCAAAACCAGAATGGCTGGGCAAAGAAGTGACTGGCGACGTGAGGTTTTACAATTCTTATATTAGTGAGCAGCCTTTTTGTACTTGGTAGCAGCTCTTTAATTTGTCCCAAGATCTTAGTATTGTTCCAAATGGATTTCCAAATGATTGATTATAAATTTGAAATATATCTTCTTTGGATGATATAGAAAATAGAAGCATAGCCTTAGTTATAGTTCTATTTTGTAAGGAAGTATAAAGGAAATAGAAACCAATTTAGTCCGTCATTTTGATGCTTATCTGTTATTAGAACTTAATTCCCACACCTACCCGAAAAACATTGCGCTTTCCATTTTCAAAACCTAAAAATTTGTCATTGATTTGTTCTGTTAATCCTACTCCGTATCGAGCTTCTATAAAAAAGTCTTTAAGTAAATCATATTGAAACCCGGCGTCTATACCTAATCCAAAACTTCTTTCTACAGAATCATAATTACTTAGAAGAATCTGAGTTTTTGGACCTGCAAATACGGCCCATTTTTTTGCAAATCGCATTTTTAATAAAACAGGTGTTTCTATAAAAAGTAAATCGTCCGTATAAGAAAACGTCGCCTCTGTTTGCACGCTCCATTTCTCAGCAATTTTAGTATCTACAAAGAAGCCTCCATAAAATTCTGTTCCTCTATAACCAGAATCTCCTCCAGTAACAACATCTGTTCCTGTAACATCAGAAAAATTGACTCCTAGTTTTAGTCCAAAGCGGCTAGAACCTGCTTTATTGCTTCTTCCCTTTTTAACTTTCTTCTCTTTCTTACGTATTTCCTTTGTATTAGAGTTGCCGTTATTAAACGGGAAAAATGCCAGAGACAAACCAGCTTTATGACCCTGCATTTCAAAATCTCCTGTTTGAGATTCACCATTAAACCCATTCGTATATTGAAAAGTACCGCTGTATTGATTGGTCATGCTATAAGAGAAAAAGGCCTGAGCTCTTACGGGTAAATTACCAAACTTCGTCTGATAATTTAAAGCAAAAAGTGCCGATGGCCTGAAGACTGTATTGTCAAATTCTACCTCATCGTAACGCAGTATAGAACTGTTCTCGCCTATTCCAAAAACGCCACCTTCAATAACCTCTTGAAAATTAAAATTCAATTCTGGACCGAATGCTAGACCTAACTGACTGTTCTCCTCATTGATAATGTTATAATTAAAAGGTAGTGATATCGTGTATTGCAAATCACTACCAGAACTAGAAGTAGATCCTGCACCTATAGTTCTATCAAAACCTGTGGCAGACGGCTCTGCTAAGTACCGATTATCACTACGTATCCAGTCCAACTCTATCGCCGACTGTAAACTCCATTTCTCAGAAAGTTGAAAATCCTTTCCTATTCCTAATCTAAAAGTACCATTATCTGGTGTGTACCGTTTAAAACCGGTAACATTTAAATCTGTGTTGAAACCAAAGTTAGTTCCATAGCTTACTTTAATGTTTAAATCTTGAGTCCAGTGTTTTTCCTCTTGTGAAAAAACATAGTGAAAAGAAAGAATAAATAAGGCAGTGATGAATGGTGAATAGGTCTTTTTCATTTGACAATAAGTTATTTAGCAAGTCAAACATAGTTCATAAAACTACACAAATGATAATTTAAAAACGAATAGTAACACAATTTAATAATTAAAAACGTAATGTTAATGGAATTAGTTGGAGTACTGTTCCCTCTGCTTTTTTTTAAAGATACCATTACTCAAAAACCACATAAATACGCACATCATTACCATCTTCATCTACCGCGGTAATCAATCGTTTTCCTTTTTTACCCGTGATAGCGAGTTCATGAAAATTCTTTGTAGCCCCTATAAATGAATCATCCATATACCAAAATACCTGAGCGTCACTTTTCTTATGAGCAATCTCAAAAATGGCACTATTTTGCACACCTTCTACATTTTTAGTAAGCGTGATCGTAGTATGGTGCTTTGGTTTTATAAATCGCATCACGTCTTCTGCGGCTGGAACGCAGTCTTCTCGGTGTTCTGGTAAGGCTTTATAAGCGGGATTTGATCTTGCATAGTAGTAAGACATGACTGGCGGCAGCGTGAACCAAGATTGTGTTATTATTTGTGATGCAGGCTCACAGTCGGCATTTACTTGGTAGGTTTTTGTGCTGTCTAAGTGGATAGACTTATGGAAAGGACAAGAAGCAAACTTCTCTCCTATTGTTGGAATGTACTGGCTTATAGACTCACACAATGGCGTAGCGAGATAGCCGGATTGTTTACAGGTTTGTACCTCGATCATATCGTCATATGGTTGCGCAAACCATGGTTCTGTAGGTAATCTATTGAACAAATCAAAAAGTACTGGCGCTGCGCTGTCTATTCCAGTCATACCGGCACGTCCTTCACCGTCGGCATTTCCTGTCCAGACGCCTATGATGTATTTAGGCGTCACACCTATCGCCCAAGCATCCCGATTTCCAAAACTTGTTCCTGTTTTCCAGGCAATCTCTCGGTCTGGATTAAAAAAATGCCAGATCTCTTCTCCTTCTGGACGGTTGACCTTTTTCATGGCTTCAAAAGTGTGGTATATGCTTCCTGCTCCATAGATGGACGGTTCTAGAGACCAGTTTACTTTTTGTTTATATTTTTGAGTTTTCGCTTTCGCGAAAGCAGAATTATCATAATTTTCCTTGATAAACTCTGAATCTAAATAACTCAAATGATTCATCACCTCTGGATCGTACTGACTGCTGTTTTTAGTGTAGAATTCTAGTGTTTTAGCCATTCCTAGATAAGCGCGACTCATGTCCCAAAGGCTGCTCTCGCCGCCGCCTATGATCAAACTAAGCCCGTAAGTGGCGGCACCACGATTGATATGGGTAAGTTTTAAATCCTGCAACTTGCTGTAAAATCTAGGAACGGTATGCTCACGCAACATGCGCACAGCAGGCACATTCAACGATCGCGATAAAGCCTGAGAAGCAGGAATAGCACCCGAATATCTTTTATCATAATTCTCTGTAGAAAAACCGTCGATTACAGTAGGTATATCTTTTACAAGACTGTGCGGCAGTAACTCTCCATCATCCAGCATTGCGGCATATAAAAAAGGTTTTAAAACGCTGCCTGTAGATCGTGGTGCCACGATGATATCCACATCTTTACTGTGTTCTCTAGTCGTAGGCGCATTGCCTACATAAGCAGCAACAGATTGGGTTTCTACATCTAGAACGAGCATGGCAAGATTGTTCACGCCATTTTGTTTTAAAATTTGATGATGATTTTTTACAATACGGCTCACCATTTCCTGCATGTCATAATCAATACTGGTACGTAGTTTTTGAGTACCGAAATCTTTATTAGCTCTTTGTAATAAATGAGGTGCCAGCTGCGGTACTCTAAAATATTGAGTTGGCACATTTTCTGAAATAGCGAGTTCATAATCCATCGTTGTAATGATGTTTCCTTCTTTCAGCTTGAGCAATACTTGATCTCGTTTTTCTTGGAGCAAGCTTTCTCGTTTTCCCGGATAAACCAGTCCTGGTGCATTGGGTAAAACAGCCAGTGTAGCACTTTCGGCCCAGCTGAGTTCGCTGGGTTTTCTTCCATAATAACGCCAGGCTGCCATATCCAGACCGACCACATTACCACCATACGGTGCATGAGAAGCATACAATTTAAGAATCTCTTCTTTAGAAAGACGAAACTCTAGTCTTGTGGCCCAAATCAACTCGATAAATTTCTCGTAATAGTTACGGTCTTTTTTACGTGACATTCTGATGACTTGCTGCGTGATCGTACTTCCTCCACGTACTACTTTCCCTGCCGAAATATTATCGACCAGTGCTTTTGTTATAGCCACTGGATTGAATCCTGGGTGACTATAAAAATAAGCATCTTCATATTGCAACACGCATTGTTTGTAGCGGTAGGGAACGCTATCCACAGCAGGAAAACGCCATTGCTCATCTCGGGCAATATGGGCGTCGAGCAGGCTGCCTTCCTTACTTTCTATAACCGTAGAATAAGGAACGTCAAACAATTGATCTGGTAAACACAGCGCATACCAAACGAGCAATACGGTCAGTATGCTGAGTTTTATTTTATGTTTGTAAAGGAATTTTTTCAATGTAATTTTGAGAGTTCTTTGTGTTTAAAGAACGTGAAAATCAATGGATATTTTATCAAATGGGGCTAAATTAATTATGTGCCTTATGATGGTGGTTAGCCAGAGAATTAGGATATAGATTATTTGCCTGCACAAAAAAACCCCTTATTTAAGTTGCATGCGAATTAAGTTTTTCAACTCCTCTTAGAAACCTACATGCCCAATATTTGTCTCGGCCTATTTTGTAGCTATCGATACCACCAGATACTATGCTCCATAACTAGATGGATCCATAACGATCAATACCGCAGCAACCACTCCGAGATTTCTGCGAAATCCCGATTTAAAAAAGCTCCTTTCCTCATTCCCTGATAATTTGTTAGGATGCATTTCTGGGATGGAAAAGGTGGGCAAAGTGAGTGCAACGAGCTAAGCTCGTAAAGGTTAACAGAACTGAAAATTAAAGGTGATGAGCGTGTATCAAAGAATAGTCTTGCCCTATTTTGTTAAGATAGAAATAAAAAAATACGCATCATAAGAACAACATCTAAATCTGATTTATACCATGCGACACAAATAGTTGGCATGTCAATCTCCATAAATGATAAAATTAAAAGGCGCTAAGTTTACTTAAGGGAATTCGATAAGACCACAAATCATCATTCACACGCAAACAGCCATTGTCCTTAATTCGAGATCCTCTGAGCAAGCCAGACATTTCTCTCTAGGGAAAGCTACACAACACTTGAGATGATCCTCTTTCCTATATTCTTCTCATTCTCTTCAAAAATAGGCGCTTCCAACCCCTGTTTCTGCGCAAATTTTTGATAATAAACGGAACGGCTTGCATGTGGTTCACTTACCGCATGAATTACTGGTGCATCAAGTTTGCCTGCGATCACTTTTAAAATCAAAGCATTCACGTGATCTCGTGTTACTAGATTTACTGGGGCTTCTGGATTTTTAATACCACTTCTACCAGAGAGCATTTTTATAGGATGCCGATCACCACCTATTAAACCGCAGGGTCTGATGATGGTAGGTTGACTTGCCATTTCTTGAATAACTTGCTCTGCAGCGATGATTTTCCTGCCGTTGTCACTTGTCGCATTTGGAATAGAATTCTCGTCATAAGTAGGGATGTCCTCTAGATCTTCAAAAACCGAGGTAGAAGAAATAAACACGACTTTTTTTATTTCATAAGCTTGAACAAATCTCATAAACAGTTGGGTCCTATAGGCAAAATCACTTTTTGGATTTTTGCGTAATCCTGGCGGTATGTCCATAACTAAAACGTTTAACCCTTCCAGAAAGCCTTGAACATCTCCATAGATTTTATCTTCTTGAAGATCTATTTCAAAGCCTTGCATTCCATTTTCTGATAGTTGAAGTAACTTTTCAGCATTCCTAGAAGTTCCTCTTACTTCACAACCTTCTTTTTTAAATTTTAAAGCAAGATCATATCCCAACCAGCCGCATCCTAAGATTCCTATATGTTTATTCATAAGTAGCATAAGGTAAGGACTCCACTCCTGTTTCTTGTCTTTCGATAAGCAAACTTTTTGATAGTACCACCGTTCTTTTTCTAAGTACCGCATCGTTTAAAACAAACGGCATAGACATTTGATCTGGTGGCCGCTGACTTATATTCATTTCCTTTTGATCTAATAAATCAAAAGATGCCGCATAAATAATCAGTTCTGGTTCTACACCAGCGTCAAAGGTCATTTCCATTTCCAAAGCTTTGTTATCACTCACATAATAACTAAACATGCGATTTCCCCATCTCCTGCCGAATGGTTTTTTAGTCGTACCTGTAGCCTCTATTTCAAGGCCGTTTACCACAGCTTTTTCAAATATGTATTTTGAATTTGCAAAGACTTCATAACGGTGCACCACACTTTCACTAGTTACTCTGAATCTAACTGTACGCAACGTATTTATAGCGGTATCGGTTAAGGCCTCAACTTTAATTTCAGCCAATTCTTTATAGTCGGTTTTTGTCGCATAGGTAAATCCTGTACCGTATTTAGAATCGATCGAGTTTTCGTTTAATTTACTTGCCAGTTCTGGTTCATCGCCTAGTTTTTCCTTGGTCCAGTCCGATAATGCTTTGTCATAAGTTGCCCATTGTGCTGTTTTTGTATCTTGATCTTGCACATAAATCAAGCTGGTAGGTTTGGGTTGGGTGGGTGAGAATTCCGCTTTCGCGAAAGCGAAACACAAACAAATAACAGTAACCATCAACGAGCCATAAGCCAGCACTCCTTTCTTGCGATAATGTCCCAAAATAGGAATCAGCAAACCAAATAAAAGTGTGCTCAATACTGCTGCTACAAATAAAATACTCATCCCTAATGCCACTGGAAATGCTTTTATGAAAGGGGCAAAAATAAATATAGCAGGAACAGCGAGTAGTACTAATGGAATATAACTAGGTCGTTTTTGATACACATTGAGCCATAACATGATTAAACCAGCTAATACTGGTACCACAAAGAACCCTGCACCGCCTAGGTAGATATCTGGAATCAAACCTCCATTCCCTACTGGAAAAGCGATCGCTAAAGAAATGACCCACAATAAAAATAAAGGCGCCACACTCCAACTAGCAATGCGGTCCTTATGATAAAATTTATGATACAAGAAAAAGCAAATCGTTACAGCAGCAAATGCCGAAGCGGCAATCAACCAATACCCATTATATGGAAACACAGGATTTACGTCTGTATAAAATTCATTGGATTTTATAGCGTCCCAACCGTATTTACTCAACAAATAACCGATCGCTAAACTTGCTAAAAACGGCACAAAACCGCCTAACATATGTTTTAAAGTAATGCGCCTTTTATAGATTCCATAAATAACTAAAAATAAGAGCAACAAACCACTTACAATAATCATAGCTGCTAACCAGCTGAAGGGAAAGCTAAACATTTTCACTAACGGCATCGGGAAATACACGAGGTCATCTCCTGGATCTACCATCACGCGATCTGTCATGTCTAGATCGCTAAAATGAGATAACAACGGCATCAAATAAGACCCTTGATGCGCCAGCGTATTGCGGTCCAATCGTTCATACGTATCCATCTCTGTATGGTAATCAAAATGATCTCCTATAAAAGCAAAATTAAGTCCGTTGATATTCCCGTCTTCTTTAAAAACAGTAAGATCTGTACTATTAGGAATCATTTGATAGATGCTATAAGCCAGCGAGTTTGCAACAGGATATTCCGTTCCCGCAGCCATAAACTCTTGGATAATCTTGCGGTTACCGCCATTAGTTTCTACCAACACGTAACTAGGACCACCGCTACCGCGAGCTTCAAAATTGAGTACAAAACCTATATTCTTTGCCCAAGGATGATTTTTTACAAAAAGACGGGCTCCATTGAGTCCTAATTCCTCGCCATCAGTAATACAAATAATGATGTCATTTTTAGGCTGTTTGTTTTGAGCGAGAAATGCTCGTACTCCTTCCAGAATAGTCGCCACGCCACTAGCTGCATCACTAGCACCTTTACTAGAATGTGGATCGCTATCATAATGACTCAATAATACCAAAGCCTTCTTATCTGGCTGCGACCCTTTTATACGGGCAAGAATATTTTCTGGCTCAGACAGATTTCCATTGCGACTGATGTCGTAGCCTTTTTGGATAGTGACGTTCAACCCCATTTTATTTAGCTCTTCACTTATATAAGCTCTAACTTCATTATGAGCTTTACTGCCCACATAATGAGGCTTTAACGACACCGCCTTGACATGTTGCAATGCTCTAGCAGTAGACCATTCTGTAACTGGTAAATTTTCTTTTACATCAGAAGATGGGGTCTGACTGTGAAAAGCATACCAGATCATTAAAATAATGACGAGAAATGAAGCAGCAGATGTGATGTGAGATTTAGGTCTCATGATGGTGGCTTTTTTGGGAATGGGAAAGTTAAACAAAATGAATTTGAAATTAAAGCAAGCTATAGACGTATGAACAACAAACAACCGAATCAAAATAGAAGCTAAAGAATTGGAAAGTGATTAACTTTAATCTATCGACCGCATCGCAAAACCTATCTCTCTATGTTTCTAAAAAGGTCAAATCTACCGATCCTTTTTTAAGGAGAGGAAGTTCAAGAATAACCCTATAATTTATATATAGAAACCAAAGTGTTTTCATTTTTTTATAAGCATTTTACTGGCCGAAGTAGAAAACAGATTAGCTGCACTGATGGCTAAGCCACAAGAGTAACCAAAAGGATTTTTGAATTTTGAGTCAGCAAGCTCTATAACGATACTAATTTTTGAGATCAATTAATGGATTCCAGACAAGGATTAACAAGTTGTCTTAGCTTTTGAATAAGATCTAAAGCCTTCTTATTTTTTTGGAGGAATCACAAAAAACTAAATTAAAAATATCGACTTAGCTTTTGTTTCTGTACCCTTAAGAGTTTGGCAACGGAAACTAATATTTTCCCGCTGCTCCATTCTCAAATTCTCAATTAAAATCTTACCTTTGTAATATATGATAAAGACAACTTGAAATTCAATCCAAAAGACATAGAAACAGCTCAACTTCATGGCATTATGCTAGGAGCAGTACAACCCAGACCTATTGCTTTTGCTAGCACTATTGATGCAAATGGAAAGGTAAACCTATCACCGTACTCGTTTTTTAATGTCTTTAGTGCAAATCCGCCAGTGATGATATTTTCTCCTGCGCGCCGGGTGCGCAACAATACGGTAAAGCATACCTTATTGAATGCACAAGCTACTGGAGAAGTGGTGATCAACATTGTAAATTATGACATTGTTCAACAAATGTCATTATCCAGCACAGAATATGCTGAAGGTGTAAATGAATTTGAAAAAGCGGGTCTTACAGAGGTAAAAAGTGACATCGTGGCGCCACCTCGTGTGGCTGAAAGTCCGGTACAGTTTGAGTGTATCGTAAAAGAAATCATAGAGCTGGGTCAAGAAGGTGGTGCGGGTAACCTCATCATTTGTGAAGTGGTTATGGTGCATGTGAATGACCATGTGCTAGACGAGCACCATAAGATCGATCCTTTTAAGATCGATACCGTTGCCAGAATGGGCGGCGACTGGTACTGCCGTTCTAAAGATGCAATGTTTGAGGTAGCAAAACCTTTGTCAAAACTGGGTGTAGGCGTGGATGCGCTTCCAGAACATGCCAGAAATAGCGATATCCTCACAGGAAATGACCTTGGTAAGCTAGGAAATGTAGAACGAGTACCGGAGCAGGAAGAAGTAGTCGCTTTTGCAACAGCAGAACAACTATTCAACCTCTCCACGACAGATAAACACAACAGAGCCAAAGAGCTCATCGCAAAGGGAGAAATCCTAACGGCGTGGAACTATTTATTATTATAAGCTATGGAAATACTAGGAAAAATCAAACTAATAGGAGAAACCAAAACATTCGGTGCAAATGGTTTCCAGAAACGTGAAATGGTAGTTACTACTGAAGAGCAATATCCACAACACATCATGATAGAATTTGTGCAGGATAAAGCAGGTTTACTGGATGCATTTGCAGTAGGCGAGCCTGTAAAAATTGGTATCAATATTAGAGGTCGTGAATGGCAATCGCCACAAGGAGAGACAAAATACTTCAACTCTATCGCAGGATGGAGAATTGAAAAAGCAGGCGCAGCAGCACCGGCTGGAACTCCAGAAGTACCACCCTTTGATGAATATGAGCCCGTATCCAATACAAAAAGTGAAGATCATGACGATCTCCCTTTTTAAGAAAAATGTTTCGTAGAGCGATCGTTTAAGCGTCTTTATGACGCAGCATTTATATGGATCTGTAAAAGTTCTTAGCACTTAGGTGGAGAAATAACTCCAGCACTGAATAAGATCAGAGCCACAAAACATTTTAACAAAGCAACAGGATAATTTCTTGCTGCTTTTTTTGTTTTGAGCTAGAGATTAATTGATTCTGAGAATGCTCATTGGTTGCTGAATAAATTTGCAGTAGTCTTTTTCTTTTTATTCTAATTTTCTAACAGCCCATTTTTCAGCAGGACTTCCTTTTGAACAGGGTTTAGAGATTCCTTCTATGATGATCTCAACACTATAAAAGTAAAATTGTCTTTCCAGAAAATTTTAAACGAAAAAATGATATAGAGAAAAATGCTATTTCAAAATTTGTTTGGAATCCACTATAAATCGAGATATCTACATGTGCCGATACTAATTACTAGACGCTAAGCAAACTTGCGACAGCCATTGTGGTTCAACTCTAACAACTTACCCGTTGCCCCTTTTCTGGCAAGACAGACTTTTGAACAGGCTTTGTAGCTATCTGATTTGTTTCCCGTAAAACTTGACTCTCAAATGCTTTGCTATATAAATAAAGCAGATGCCTACTTTAAAAGGGATCAGTTGGTAGATTCTTATAGAGTTTTGAAGTAAATATGACGTTTCAAAATATCAAAAACATAAAAAATCCCGACTTTCTCAAGATCGGGATTTTCATTTTTAATTGGTTGACCTTCAAACAAACTCAAAAAAAAAGCAATGATGAAAATAAATTTAAATTTGAAGACCATTCAAATATTGTTAATTTTGAGGGCTTTTCCAAACTTAATTCACTTTTTCTATTGCATTTATTAGATAACTCTTTAATTTTTCCTGATCCAAGTACGGCTCCAGATCATGGCCTTGCTGCTGTAGGCGGTGATTTGAGCATAGAACGATTGCTTCTCGCGTATAATTCTGGCTTCTTCCCTTGGTACAATGATGGGGAACCTATTTGCTGGTGGAGCCCAGATCCTCGCATGGTTTTTGATCTTAAAGCTACAAATCCCATTCGTATTACAAAATCCATGCGGCAAAGCAAACGCAATCGTGGTTATGAGATAAGAGAAAACACTTGTTTCAAGGAGGTAATGCAGCACTGTGGAAAAGTAAAACGCAATCATCAAGATGGCACTTGGATCAATGAAGAAATGCTGGAGGCATATGCACGACTCCATGAATCTGGTCATGCAAAAAGTATTGAAGTCTTTAAAGACAATGAACTTGTAGGTGGCTTATACGGTATAGATTTAAAAGATAAAGGGGTTTTTTGCGGTGAAAGTATGTTCTCACTGGCTACTGATGCGAGTAAAATCGCCTTTATGCATCTGGTAGATAAACTACAAGGTCTCAATTACCAGCTTATAGACGCTCAAGTTTATAACGATCACTTAGACAGTTTAGGTGCCGTGGAAATGAATCGAGAGATGTTTTTAAGTTATTTGAGATAGATTTTTACAGACATCAACACAACATACCAACTAGCTGTGGCATGGTCTAAATCTCATCGAGAGGATGTTTGCTCCTACTTTCTGTCCTTATGTACTTTCTTGCATTAGTTAACCATGTAGCGATCTGAAAAACATAAATCATAACATAGCTGACATAAAAAACGAAGAAACAAATCAAATCAAAAACTCCATGATCCTTTTCAATGCTTGCTTTTCAATACTCCTCGCAACAACGATCCAAAACACGAAATAAAAAGCAACATAAGATGAACTAAACATCCAAAAAATCAAAGAGAATAATAAACTCCAAAATTTAAAAATAACAAGCGCTCTGTTCCAGCTGTAAAATTCTCAAACCTATATTCCGTAACCAGTTGTAATCTCAATTTGCTATGGAGTTTTCTTCCTATTCCTAAAGAGAATCTTTGGTCATAATCAGGACCCCTTCCAGACTCAGCAATAAAGATGGTTTCTAGACTGGCGGTGAGGTAAAATTCTGATGCATCTGTTGCAAAACCGTTTAAGGGTAAAGAACTGGAGAATAGGTACCGCCATCTGTGTGTGGTGCGATCACCTCTAAATCGCTGATCCCATCTTAATCGATGCGCAATTTTTAAAGCATTGTATTTTCTAGTGTATACATATTGCTCAGTAAGCCGCACTTCTTCAGGTCTGGAATCATCAAATAATTCTCTGTACATAACTCCTACTCCTATTTGAGAATAGAATCCTACTTCATAACTGGCAAATTGGGCTGCCTGAATATGCAATGCTTTAAAAGAATCCTCCGTGTTGTTGCGCTGCTCTATAGCGCTGTTAAAACTCCAACGGCTGCCAGTATCCCAAGAAATATTTAAGGCAGGTTGAAAGATCACATCATCTACAATTTGAGAAAACGCAGTTGCTGGCAACAGCAGTAATAAAAAAATTCTAGAACAATAAGAAGTCATATTCCAGTCTTTTTACGTCGCGTTGACTTATGAATGATCCGTTTTTATCAAAAAGATATTCTTTACGGTAAATTTTACGCTTGTTTTTAAAAGCGACGATTACCTCAAAATTATCAAAGTCCTTGCGCGCTATTCTTTCTTTTATTTTTGTCGCACTTTGATCTCCTGCTACGTACTGTTCTTGCACTTTCTCTATGCGGTACTTTCGTGCCACAGTATCCAGTGTTTTATTTATTTTACTGCGTACATTTTTAGATATGTTTCTTTTACGAGAATCTATTTCTACATCTTCTAAAACTCCATTTAAATCAAATTCTATGCTGTATTTGCGGTCTTGGAACTTCAGTTTTGCCTCGTAGCTTATTTTATCGCCATCTGTTTCCCTATAATACGTTACTTTTTTACGAGCATACCCAATTTCGTTTACTACTTTGACTGCATTATCTGGAAAAAGAGCTGCTGCTATTTTCTCTTCTTGTTCTAGTTTTTGCTTGGTTTGTGCTTTTATGAATTCCGCTTTCGCGAAAGCGAGAACACAACAAATCCATACTAATTTATACTTCATCATATCTAAAACAAGTTACTTCGTGATCGTTTATCATACCGGTTGCCTGCATAAAGGCATATACCATCGTTGGGCCTACAAATTTAAACCCTCGTTTCTTAAGATCCTTAGAAATCTGTTCTGATAATACAGTCTTTACAGGAGATTCTTTATACTTTTTAACTCGGTTTTTAATAGGTTTTCCATCTACATAACCCCATATAAACTCAGAAAAGCTACCGTGCTCTTTTTGGGTTTCTAAAAATAATTGCGCATTTGTAACAATCGACTTTACTTTTAATTTATTGCGTATAATTCCTTTATTCTGCAGTAATTCTTCTTGTTTGTCGGGATGATATCCAGCAATTTTATGGATGTCAAATTGATCCAGCGCGTCAAAATAATTTTGCCTCTTACGCAAAATAGTAATCCAGCTCAATCCTGCCTGCATGGTTTCTAGAATCAAAAATTCAAATAGCGTCTGATCATCATAAACTGGTTTCCCCCATTCTTGATCGTGATACAATTCATAAAGATCATCACCCAGACACCAACTGCATTTATTTTTTTTCATAACTTAAAATTACTACTCTTTATCTGTATTCCGTAAAGTAGTTTCCACTTTTTCTGTTGGCTACAAATCATTCTTTAAAATTTATAGGTCGGCTTTGAATCGCTCCTTAATAGTGCCGTGCAATTGAAGAAGCCTATACTTAAATTTAAAAGCTCTAAATTTAGCTGGAACATAAAAAATTGAAACGAATTAATTATGAAACACTTCTTATTCATCATTTCGGTTGTTTTACTCTCCAGTTGCGCCACTCAAAAAGCAGTTAACATTCTTGATGTAGAGCAATCTATTGATGCCTGGCATCAAGCAGCTGCAAAGGCTCACTTTGAGAATTATTTTGATCTTATGACAGACGACGGTATTTTTATAGGTACCGATGCGACCGAAAACTGGCAACTTGCTGAATTCAAAGCTTTTTCAAAACCTTATTTTGACAAAGGTAAAGCTTGGTCTTTTACCTCCCTAGAACGCCATGTGTATGCACAGAATGGAATTGTTTATTTTGACGAATTACTAGATACTCAAATGGGAATATGTCGCGGCAGTGGCGTTATGAAAATGCAAGATGGAACATGGAAAATAGCACATTATGTACTTTCTATAGCGGTGCCTAACGATAACGTGTCTTCTCTTACTCAAATGAAAAAAAAATGGGATCAAAACTATATGAAGGAATTACGAGGTCAATAAAAACATTACTACCCACCACTTATTTAATTATTATGAAAAATCTACTAACCTTACTAATTTTTTCTTTTTGCGTCTCGAGCTTCGCACAGAAAAAAGTCCTCACTCATGCCGACTATGATTTATGGAAACGTGCTGTTACCAGACCTGAAATTTCCCCTAGTGGTCATCTAGTTGCCGTAAGTGTAGTTACTTCAACCGAAGCTGGAGACGGTTATCTAGAAATTTACAACATAGCAAATGATACAAAACATACTTTTTTTAATGGTGTGAATCCGCAAATAAGTGCTGATGAAAACTACATATATTTTCTTCAAAAGCCTCCATATGAAAAGCTCAGAAAAGAAAAAAAGGATGAAGTAGAAAAGGAAAAACAATCCAAAGATACTTTTATGGTGTATGAAGTTACCTCTGGAACTGTAGTAGATTCTATTCAAAGAGTAAAAAAATATACCTCAAGCGATAAGCGCAATGATTTTTTAATTGTAGAAAAATACAAAGACCTCAAGCCTGAAAATGAAAAAGACTCCACGACTGTAGAAGAGACCCCTTTAAAAGAAACTAAAAAAGATAAGAAACGTCGTTTAAAAAAGGAGAAAAAAGAGCAAGAAAAAAGAGCTAAAGAACTGAAAGAACGATCAAATAATGAAAAAAAGGTTGATTATACTAAAGAGAATTACTTAATTGTTTACGAGCCTGTTTCTAGAACAAAAGATAGTATTGACAGTTTTAAAGATTATGAAATGCCTAGAGAAGGAACTGGCTTTATCTATACTCGTGAGCAAGGAAAAAAGAAAAAAGATCATGGTGTTTATTACTACGATTCTAGCACAAGAACTTCTAAAGCTCTATTAGAGAGTGCCTGGCGTTATAAAGATCTTTCTATAGATAAGTATGGGAAGCAACTGGCTTATAAAGTAGCGATGGACAGTGCCAAAACAGATTCTCTCAAGTTTGAATTGTATTATCAAAAAGATCTGAATTCCTTCACAAGACAATTGGGTTATGGAGAAGGCGCTATCAAAGACGGCTGGAAATTAACAGAAAAAAGAAAGGCTGAATTTTCAGAAAACGGAAAACGCTTGTTATTCTGCACACAGCCTAGAATTGAATACACCATGGACACGACTTTAATGGAAGACGAGATTGCTCAAGTAGATGTATGGAATTACAAAGACCGCATGACACAGCCAGAACAAAAAACGCGTATGTCGTTTCTCGAGCGCCAGTCAGCTACTATAATTTGGGATACAGAGAAAGGAACAGCAAAGTTTCTCAACGATTATGAGATGCGAGATACAGACTGGGATGATGATAGTGAGGGGAATTATATCATTTACACCAACAATGATAAATATGATGTCTCTAGATCATGGGAATATCCATGGAGAGCTGATTATCTGGTAGAGAATCTTACCACACGAAGTAAGAAATTCATTATCAACAACTCTGGAAGTTCGCCTATCAGAAACCCTAAAAACACACACGCTGTCTACTTCAATTATGACACCCAAGATTGGCACATGATGAATTTAGAAACCCAAATAGGTAAGAACCTGACTAAGTTTCTTCAGGTTAGTTTTGCAGACGAAGATGATGATCATCCTGCGCTAGCAGACGATCATGGTTTTGGAGGTTTTGATAAAGACGGCTTCGCACTTGTGTTTGATAAGTACGATGTTTGGAAACTAGATGTTACTGGTGTCTTAGAACCAGAAAACATCACAAAAACAGGCCGCCAAAATAAAATTACTTATCGCACAGAAAATTTAGAGGAAGAAAACAATGATCTAGTAACTTATTTTGACGGTAAATTATTGCTTTCTGCGTTTGATCATGGCACAAAAGCAAACTCGTTAATGATGTTAGGCACAAATGGTATTGAAGCTTTATATGAGGTGACGGATCGCAATGTTTCCGCTTTCGCGAAAGCAGAAAACTCAGATGCTTTATTGATCATTTCTGGAAATTTTAAAGATTATCCAGACGTAGAATACCTCACCCCAACTGTTAAAAAGCCACTGACAGATATGAATCCGCAGGAGAAGGATTTTAAATGGGGAACCGTAGAGTTGTTTCAATGGAATGCCTATGATGGCGTTCCACTAGAAGGGTTGATTTACAAACCAGAAGATTTTGATCCTAAGAAAAAATATCCCATGATCGTATATTTCTATGAAAAATACGCTGATAGATTACACAGTTACAGAGCGCCATTACCTAGCGCAAGTACGGTAAACTTTGCTTATCTAGCGAGTAATGATTATGTGGTTTTTGTGCCAGACATTGTTTATAAAGACGGCCATCCTGGACAGAGTGCTTACAACTGCATTGTTTCAGGAACAGAAGCAGTAGAAGAATTAGGTTATGTAGATTCTAGTAAGATGGCTTTACAAGGTCAAAGTTGGGGTGGGTATCAAACGGCTTATCTAGTTACTGTAACTAATAAATATGCTGCTGCTATGGCTGGAGCGCCTGTTTCTAACATGACGAGTGCTTATGGAGGCATACGTTGGGGAAGTGGTTTGAGCAGGGCTTTTCAATATGAGAAAACACAAACTAGAATAGGAAAAAACCTTTGGGAAGGACTGGACTTATACATAGAAAATTCTCCTCTATTTCATATTCCAAAAATAGAAACCCCTTTATTAATGATGCATAATGATGAAGATGGGGCCGTACCTTATTATCAAGGTATTGAAATGTTTATGGGAATGCGCAGATTGAACAAACCGTCCTGGCTACTGGTTTATAATGAAGAAGCCCATAACCTTAGAAAAATGAAAAACAAGCGAGATCTTTCTGTACGAATGATGCAATTCTTTGATCATTATTTGAAAGAGGAACCTGCTCCATTATGGATGACCGAAGGTGTATCAAGAGACAAAAAAGGAAAACAGACTGGGTATGAATTATCGAGGGAGAAAACCGTAAAGAAGTAAGTTATACGGTTGGTTGACCATTTGAATTTACTGATATAAAGCGTTCTCTTTTCTTAGGTCTCGACAGGGAGATAAAAAGACGCCGTTGTTGTTTCATTCAACACAAATTCAAGGCTCTATTCCTCTGATTTACACATATAAAAGCTTCTAGATTTCCTTTCCTAGTCATACTTTTCACCAGTATTTCAAATTTATTATCGATTAAAAACAAGTTTTGTTGAACATTACCCATCATAATATAAGACTAATGCCATAACTATCAAGTTTTTAATGCTTAGTTGCAAATTTGTGATAAACGGTCATTATATTGCCTATTCAGTTTATTTACATAACTATGAAAAAACTATTAACCTTTTTGTTATTGCTTACCGGCGCTACCTCAATGGCTCAGTTTGGAACAGATGCTCCATGGATGCAAGAATTATTGCTTCGTAAAGATAATATTCCACTGACTTACGAGGAAATCAAAGCTGCTGGAGATAGGTACTGGAAAGTACATGATAAAGATGCTAGAGGTAGTGGATACAAACCTTTTATGCGATGGGTTGATAGAGCCGAAGCTTATGTAAAAGCAGACGGTACTTTACAGTCTGCCTTAGATGTTCAAAACGAACTCAACGAGAATCTATTAAAAAATAGTGCCGCAGATAATTCCAACTGGGTTCCAGCAGGGCCGTCCACCTATACAGCAACTGGCTCTTGGTCACCTGGTCAAGGTCGAGTAAATACTTTAGTGGTAGATCCCAATAATTCAAACACCTACTATATGGGTACTCCTAGCGGTGGCGCCTGGAAGTCTACTGATGCAGGTACCACTTGGAATCCATTAACAGACTTTCTTTCCCAAATAGGAACTAGCGCCATTGCAATAGATCCTAATAATTCTAATATTGTTTACATAGGAACTGGTGATGATGATGCAGGTGACACCGATAGTATTGGGATGCTTAAATCAATCGATGCTGGAGCAACTTTCAACTCTACTGGTTTATCTTTTACGCGTGGAGGAAACATTAGTGAAATCTATATAGACCCAACTAATAGTAACAATATCTTTATTTCATCGAGTAATGGGTTTTACCGTTCTACAAACGCAGGTGCAAGTGTGACCAGAACATTTAATCCCAACGTAAAAGACATTAAAATTAAACCAGGTGATCCTGATACCATATACCTGTCTACAAATTCTAACTTTTATCGATCCACTAATAAAGGTATTTCATGGACTCAAATCGATTCTGGACTACCTGCTAACCAAGGTAGATCTGTTATAGGAGTTACTCCCGCAAATCCAAATTATGTCTATCTCCTAATTATAGACAGCAATAACGATCTTGTGGGTATCTATCGATCCTCTAACAGCGGAACTTCTTTTACAAAAAGAGATACAGGAACAGATATTTTAGAAAGCACACAAGGTTGGTATGATCTTGCATTAGAGGTTTCTCCCACAAATGCAGAAACTATTTACACAGGATGCCTCAATGTATGGAAATCTATTTCTGGTGGTTCTTCATTTACAAAAATAAACAGTTGGAGCAATAGCACACAGGCTTCTTATACGCATGCAGATATTCATCAAATCAGACAATTTGGAAACGAACTATTTGTACTCTCTGACGGCGGGGTTTACAGAAGCACTAACAACGCAGGAAGCTTTACTGATTTAACTTCAACTGCCCAAATAGGACAGTTTTATAGAATAGCTGTGGGAAAACAGTCCAGTTCAAACATTGCTGGTGGATTACAAGATAATGGCGGTTTTTCAAGAAGTGCAGGCTCTTGGAAAAATTATTATGGTGCTGACGGTATGGAAGCAGGAATAGATCCCAATAACCCTGACATTAGGTACGGCTTCACGCAACGTGGTGGTGGTCTTTATTTTACCACAAATGGAGGAAATAGTCGCTCTTCTAGCATAAATGGTCCAGAACAAGGAAATTGGATCACTCCCATGAAAACAGATAGTCAAGGAACTATTTATGCGGGTTATTCAAGATTATACAACGTAATAAATGGCTCTTTTAACACGGTTTCTCCAGTGTTTACTTCTAATATTGATGTGCTAGAAATAGACCCTAACAATGATGCTATAATTTATGTAGCCGTAAATGAGACTTTATTTAAAAGTGTAAATGCTGGTGTAACCTTTGCGACTGCTTTTAATTTTCCTGAAAACATTTCTGCCATAGAAATAAATTCAAATGATAGCTCTATCCTGTACGCCGCCACAAGGTTTTCAAATGGCAGGGTCTATAAAAGTACCAACCAAGGTTCTTCATTTACAAACATCACGAGCAACCTTCCTGGTCTAGGTAAAAACAGCTTAGCGCATCAAGGATTAAGTGTAGATGAACCTTTGTTTGTAGGAACGACCGTTGGTATATACCGATATAATGAAAGTTCAGGATTGTGGAATACATTCGGCAACGACTTACCTAATGTAAATATCAGAGATTTAGAGATCAATACAAACGACAACACATTAACTGCTGGAACATATGGTAGAGGCATATGGCAAACCGCCATCAACCGTGTCGCTCCATCCACTGATTTAAATTTAGTTGCACTTCAAACTAATGGTGGTGAAATAACATGTGGCAGTAATAGCATCAGCATCCTTGTAGAAAATACTGGAATGACGACCATTAACACTATTGATCTGAACTACAGAATTGATGGTGGAACAGGTATTTCACAGCAAAACAGTGTCTCCATAGCTCCACAAAGTACCACCAGCATAAATCTCACAGGACTGAATTTAAGCCTAGGAACACATACTATAAATGTCATTGTAACCACAGCAAATGATTATTTCGCTACTAATAATCAAGGTGTTCTAGAGGTTCTAACAAACTCCTCTGGAGTGGTAAATGATGTACATCAATTTGAAACTAGGGCGTTTCTCACCTCTAATACAGGTGATGCAAACTCTGCATGGCAACGAGGTACCGCAACTGCTGGTGTTTTAGGAAGTGCAACTGCTGGTGCTACAAATGTGTATGCCACCAACCTTTCAGGTGCTTATGGTAACGATTCTACTAGTTATTTATATTCTGGCTGTTATGATTTAACTCAGGCTATAAATCCAGTATTATCCTTTGATATGGCGTTTGATATAGAAAATAATTGGGACCTACTGTATATGGAATACTCGACTGATGGAGGAAATAACTGGAATATTCTAGGTACATCGTCAAATGCAAATTGGTATAATTCTAACAGATTCCCTAATAATTCCAACTGTTTTAATTGTGTTGGCGCGCAATGGACGGGCACTGAAACAACTTTAACAAATTACAATCTCTCCTTAACATCACTTAACAATCCATCTGAAGTCATTTTTAGATATATTTTAAAAACTGATGGATCTGTGACTGATGAAGGAGCGCTTATTGATAACTTTGTAATTACAGGGACTTTAAGTAATCTGTCAGCGTCTTTAGAAGATTTATTCTCTCTCTATCCAAATCCTTCTACAGGCATTTTCAATATTTCATGGAATACTACAGAGAAATTTGATTATAATGTGTACGATGTGAGTGGTAAAAGAATTGCTGCAAGAAAAAATAATACAGGTTCCTTACATGTGGTAGATTTATCAGGGGTTTCTCAAGGGATGTATTTTATAACCATCTCCACTGCGACAGGATCAGTGACTAAAAAATTAATGGTAAAATAAACGATTACTGTTCAACTTGTTTTCCTTTTATATTAAGGCTTTCTTAACAGAAAGCTTTTTTTATATCTAACAACTATATTTAGCAACTCTTAATTAGACTTATGAAAAATTACATTCTAGCTGTTGTGGCTGTTTTTAGTTTCGCTTTCGCGAAAGCGCAATCCACGTCCAACTACGTAAAAGAAAATTATACCAAGACGGTAGAACAAATCTCTATGCGAGATGGCATAAAATTATATACGGTAATCTATGCTCCTAAAGACACCTCAAAAGAATATCCGATTATGCTGCAACGTACCTGTTACAGCGTTCGTCCTTATGGAGAAGACGCCTATAAATCTTCTCTAGGACCTAACAAATTTATGATGAAAGAAGGGTACATATTTGTCTATCAAGATGTGCGTGGTAGGTGGATGAGTGAAGGCGATTTTGACAATATGCGCCCACACATAGCAGGTAACGATGTAAATAACAAGAAAGACATAGATGAAAGCAGCGATACGTATGACACCATAGAATGGCTCACTAAAAATGTGCCTAACAACAATAAAAAAGTGGGGCAATGGGGAATTTCTTACCCAGGATTTTATACCGCTGCAGCACTTCCCGAAGCACATCCATCCTTAATAGCTTCTTCACCACAAGCGCCCATTGGAGATTTCTTCTTTGACGATTTTCATCATATGGGAGCCACTTTACAGAGTTATATAATGGCATATCCTGTTTTTGGACATCAGACAGAGCCTACTACAGAAAGTTGGTACGATGACAAATGGGATAAAATAAGAAACTCTGGTAATATGAAGGATAGCTATGAATTCTATTTGAACATGGGATCTCTTAAAAATGTAACAGACAGTTTGTATACAGATAATTTCTTTTGGAAAGATGTCGCAACACATCCTAACTATGATGAATTCTGGCAAAAACGCGCCATTATCAATCATTTAACTGATGTAGATCATGCCGTTATGACCGTAGGAGGCTGGTTTGATGCAGAGGACTTATACGGCCCTCTTAATATCTATAAAAGCGTAGAGCGCAACAATCCGAAGAATAAAAACAACACCCTAGTTATGGGTCCCTGGAGTCACGGAAACTGGGCGAGAGAACGTGGTAAGCAAATGGTAAATCACATCCATTACGGGGATAGTGTGTCTACTTTTTATCAGAAGAATATCGAGACTCCTTTTTTTGAACACCACTTAAAAGGAAAGAAAAACCCAGAGTTACCAGAAGCTTACATGTTTGATACGGGTACAAAAGAATGGAACCAGTTTACACAATGGCCGCCTAAAGAAGAAGAAATTACTTTTGGCTTTGGTGAAAATGGTGCATTGTTGATCAATAAAGTTGGTGATAAGAATGTAACGTATTCCTACATCAGTGATCCTATGAAACCGGTTCCTTTTAGAAGTGAAGTAACGCCAGTAACTTTTACCCCTAGAGCTTACATGACAGACGATCAAAGACATGCTTCTAGAAGACCAGATGTATTGACTTTTCAGACCGAAATTCTCGATGACGATATGCGTCTTGCTGGAGAAATTCAAGCCAACCTAGAAGTGATTTTAAAAGACATTACAGATGCCGACTTTATTGTAAAAATAATAGATGTTTATCCTGCTGATATGGAAAACGGCGAGCATACCCCTAAAAATATAACACTAGCTGGCTACCAGCAACTGGTAAGAGCAGAGACCTTTAGAGGTCGTTTTAGAAATAATTTTTCTCAACCAGAACCTTTTAAAGAGGGCAAAAAAACTCAAGTAAATTTTCCTTTACAAGATATACTACATACTTTTAAAAAAGGACATAGAATCATGATCCAGATTCACAGCACATGGTTTCCGTACATAGATCGCAATCCACAGAAATATGTGGACAACATCTTTGAAGCAAAAGAAAGTGACTTTACTAAAGGAGAAGTTACTATTCTAGGAAGTAGTCATGTGAATGTTGGAGAAAATAATGGTATTAAAATGCAGTTGCCGCAGGTGAAGCAGTAGTGATTACTTACCTATTCTATAAAAAGCTCCTTGATCTACTGGATTTGTGGAGCTTTTTTAAACCTGTATTTTATTAGCTATCGTGCGCATTTATTATGCGTTAAGTCTTATTGGCCATTTGGAATGCCAGTGCCTCCAGTGAACATTCATTAAAATGTACTTATCTTATTATAAGGTTTGTATTAAAAACGGACAAATATCTTGTTATTATTATTTAGAAATGTTCTGATTACACGCATTACAAATGAGCTGCCAAAACACACGCATCAAAAGATGCACACTATGAAAAAAGCACAACCAATCCTATTGCCTTATGTTTTATGAGTTGAACACTCGTTACAAAAAACCTGTATAAATAAAGAGCTTATAAAGTAAGGAACTCACAGAGCATTTGTACCCTAGACAAAGCCTACTGATCTGCCGCATGCCATTCGGCATAACTGGTTTCTGTTTCCCGCAATCGCAAACAATGTAATAAGATATTATCCGGCAGACGTTTCTGAATTTTATCGGCAAAATCTATAATCATCATCTCGCTGGTAGGCTGGTAATCAACAAGAATCACATCATGACCGCGGTCAGAAAGTTCTTTAGCCAGTTCTACGTGAGGAGTATTTTTATTAAAGACGGTGGCGTGATCAAAAGGCTCCACTATTTCTTCTTTAATAATTTTCTTCAAATCGGTAAAATCAATCACCATTCCATGCTTCACATGTCCCACCACGTCAATAGGGGAACCTATAACCGTCACCGCAAGTTTATAACTATGTCCGTGCACATTGCGACACTTACCGTCATAGCCGTAGAGCGCATGACCAGTTTCAAATGTAAATTCTTTTGTAATACGTATTTTGCTCATCCTTTGTGCTTGTATTTATTGTAAACTACTACAATTATGAGTGCTATTCCCAGCACTAAAAAGGGTCCTTAACCAGATAGAAACGCTATGGTTTCTAATTAAGCACTGTCTTCTTTAAGTACTGTTTTCGTTTGCTTCTAATTTATGGTGCAAAGATACTATTTAAGAAGAGGTTTGTGATTATTCCTAACATCATCTCTAAAAAAAACTAGACATTTTAAGATTCCATTGCGGCAAGCTTGCTTTTAAACTTAAAGAACAAAACAGCGGCTCGACCTATCATCCAAGCAAAGAAGGCACACCAAACCGCCCGGAGATTCCAATCAAAATAATCAAGCAAAAACAATACGGGCAAAAACACCAACCCAGTAAGCAACCACAATAAATTGCGCAAATAAGAAGCCTCTCCCCAACCTTTAAAAATACCGTCGTAAACAAAAGCCAAGGCATTAATAGGTTGCATAAGCAGCACTATCCAGAACGTATTTGAGATAATTTCTAGGACCTCAGGATCGTCGGTAAACCGTTTTCCTAAAAATGGGTATAGCAACGTGCAAATAAGAGCAAGAACCACCGCCATCACGACTCCATAAAGAGACGTTTTATGAGCTAGATATCTGAGAGAAGCGGTGTCCTTTGAGCCTAATAATTTGCCACCTATAGCGTTTCCTGCGTTAGCAAAACCATCTACTAGAAACGAGAATAACAACCAGATATTCATAAGCACTGCATGAGCAGCAGCTTCTGCCACTCCGTAATCATTTGCAAATCGATAAGAAAAATAGATCGCTACATTGATAGCTACGGTTCGTAAAAAAAAATTTGCTGTTAACCCAATGTGCTTTTTCAGCTTTTCATGAGGTTTCCATAAAGTCAACTTGATACTAAAAATGGTGTTTTTATATAGAAAATAGACAGCGATCAACAGCATAACCAGCTGCGCCACGAGACTTCCATAAGCAGCACCCATAATACCGTAACTCGGTATTACACCATCGATCCCATACACCAGAGTTAGCGTTAGGACAATATTAACCACAGCACCCGTAAGACTCGCGATCATTGCCCAAGCAGTGTTTTGCAAACCTCTAAAAATACCGAAAATCGCAAACGCACATAAAGTCATCGGGAAACCTATAGCACGAACTTGATAATAACTGGAAGCAATGGAAAGCACTTCTCCTTGCGCTTTATATGCCGTAAATATAAAGGTAGCCATAGGTGCTGTGACGAGATAAATAAGAATTCCCAAAATAATGTTTAACCACACCACTTGAGGAATCAACTCCTTTATTCTTTCTAGTTTATTTTCTCCTAAAGTATTAGAAACTATGGAAGAAATAGAGGTTTTAGTCTGTGCCAATGTCCATATAATCGCACTCAAAAAGGTACCTACTAATCCTATCGCAGCAAGTGCGTTAGTGGTGCTTCCTTCCATTTTACCAATAATAGCAAGATCTGTTATGCTGATCAATGGCTCTGCAATACCAGCTATTATGGCGGGTATAGCGAGTTTAAGGATTTGAGAGGTGTTGATTTGAACTGTCATAAAGTGGGCAAAGATAATCTCTTAAATATGAGAACTTATACCAGATGTAGTTTGAATTTGTTGGAAAGGAAAACATAGCGCCCGTGCTGAGCTAAGTCGAAGTATCGTGACGGTTTCTTTTTATTCTGAAATACTTGTACTAAGCTTGCCCGCACTAAATTTACCTGTGCTGAGTATAGAAGTATCGAAATAGAAGGAAAAAAGGATCGTTTTATTTCAGTTAACTCAAATTGTAAATGGTATTACATGTATCTTTGACATCTAATTTTTTGGGGAATTAGCTCATTTGGCTAGAGCGCTACGCTGGCAGTGTAGAGGTAACCGGTTCGATCCCGGTATTCTCCACCATAGATTTTCAAATTGTTTAACAAAACAGCCAGCTCATTTTGAGCTGGCTGTTTTGTTAAACGTATTCAAAAAAGGTAGTTTCTCTGAAATTTTCAGAAATACATACATAAGCGCAGGATAATTTTTTTTCTTAATGAAGGCAAAAACATTTAATTGCCTTACCGATAGCTTTAGAGATACATACGTTGTGACTTAAACAGTTAACTCAAAAAATGGGATCAAAGGAAAACGATATGCACTTTAAACTATATTTTTAAAGTATCCGTATCTTTAATTTATGCTTGTGCATTTTGTGGTGCCCATTGAGAACATAACATTCCTGGAGCCGCCTTTTGTGGGTTAGAACAACTAGGTCCTTCATATCTTGCGCATGAAACACAGTTAGGGTCGTCTTTTAACGCCGCTTTCATTTCAAAACTGTCGCAAGTGTAACTCGTACTTACTTTTACTGCATGAATTTTACAGGTTTCGTCTTCCATTAAATTATCGCAGTTTACACAACTATTTCCTATTCTTATAGACATAACTTTATATTTTATAATTATTGTTAGATTATAAATTTAGGATTATATGTTTTAAGAATCAAACTAAATAGCTGATCTGTTGTTGTTTATATTTAGACTGTTTAAAAATAAAATGGGTTTGTCATTTCTGATAAACCCATTTCTTATTAAACTACATCCAAAATTGTTAAAAGCTAAAAGCCCTAGATTATGTCTACATGCTTAATGTCTGCCGTAAAATAAACTAGCCTTTATCTACTTTTACATTTCGCGTTGCATAAAAATATAATGAGTGTACATCGATTTCTACACCAAAAACCTCTTCGATAGTTTTCTTTATCTCTTGGATTCTTGAATCAGAAAATTCCAATACCTCACCTGTGTCTGTCATGATAATATGATCGTGTTTTCCATCAAAAAAAGACTTTTCATAATGGGCTACACTATTGCTGAATTGATGCTTGCGAACTAACCTAGATGCTATTAAAATATCCAACGTGTTGTACAATGTAGCTCTACTCACTCGATAATTTTTTTCTACCATTTTAACAAAAAGCGCCTCTACATCAAGGTGCTCATCAGCGCTGTATATTTCTTCTAAAATGGCATAGCGCTCTGGTGTTTTTCTATGTCCATTTTCTTCAAGAAAAGCGGTAAATCTATCTTTGATAATTTTAAAACTACTGATACAGGCCATATTCTTTCTTTAAATGGTGGTGCTAAACTTAGCTGTATATTAAATGAATAAAAACTCTTCTAAATGATCGAGAAGAGTCTTTTAAGATACTAATTTAACTCAAATCTGAAATTATTAAAATGAAGTATCCCCTTCATTGGGGTTATACACATAATTAAAAGTGTAATATCTAGGCGTACTTGCATCTGGACTAAAACCGCCAACTATAGGCATGGGGTTATCTAAATAATAGCTGATTATTTCAACTTTAGCATATTTACCATCTCTAGTACGAAAAATTAATGTCCTCCCAGGAACTGTTGAGACAATAAAATTACTAGAGTCATAATTATACCATGCGTCATCTCCACTAAATGGAACTGCATAGCCGTTAGAAGAATCTTGTGTGAATATGGTCTCGTTTACAGTTGTAACATTTGAAAACGCATCACGCACTACATAAACACCTGCATCTCCGTTTCTAACTGGCTCGTCAGCAGTTCCTGTTGATACTCCACCATTTACTGCAATACGCAGTCCTCTAAATGCGATATCCCATTCAGTATCACTTGTTGTTTCTAATCCTGTGGAAAAATCAAATTTTGTAAAAGGCCCGCCTATTGCTCCTTGACCTTGACCACCAGTCTGTGGTGCGGCAAGATTAGAAATTGTTTTAGATTCTAATGTTGCTGCTGGTGTTGTTACATCATCATCGCTATCGCAAGAAGTAGTGAATCCTATAAATAGTACAACTATTGCTAAGGCTTGAATCGTTTTCATTGTTTTCATTGTTTTCATTTTAGTAATTTTTATTGTTTATTATTTAAGGTTAAAATTGATAGTTAAGTCTTATATATCCTTGAATGCCTGGAAGTGTAGGAATGTTATTATCGGTATAATCTAACAGGTTGTTTGCCCCTATTTGTAAATCAAAATCAGTGTAAAAGGTTTTTGTGGCAGCTATGTTTGTAGTTACATAACCCTCTATAAAACTACTGTCATACACATCAATTAGTCCATTTCCATTGGTGTCAAATTGTGCGTACTTACTTCTATAAAGCAATCTTAGATTCAAGTTTGCCTTATATTTTTTAAGATCGTAAAAGATTTTAAAATTTGCGTTGTGCCGTGAGCGATTGACCAGACCGAAGTATTCAGATCTATCAATCGCCACGGTCTGATTGGTTTGTGCGTCTCGTATGAACACCGTACCATCTTCAACAGCTTGTTCTTGTGCTTTATCAAAAGCATATAGCAATTGATATCCAGCACTGATATTTAAGTTTTCAGTTACCTTGTAACCAGTGTTTAATTCCAGTCCTGTAGTATAGATTTCATCAAAATTCACATAACTAAATACATTCTGACCATTGTTCTTTCGAGCTATAATTCTAGTATCAATTAAATTTTTAAAATCGTTGCGGAAGAAGTTGAGCTCTGTATTCCATTTTCCTTTTTTAAAGGTCATTCCTAGATTGTACCCTATACTGCTTTCTGCCTCTAGTGGATCATTCAATTCGTTTAGTGGTACCACAACATCAAGAATCTGACCTTGGGCCTGCAATTCATTCAACTTATCTACAGCAACATTATATCCCAAAACCGTATACCCTACCGCAGAGTTGGTAAAATCAAAATACAATTGTCTGAAATCTGGAGCTTTGAACCCATATCCTACAGATGCTTTAATTGCAATCGATTCATTTAAATTGTATATCGCGGCGAGCTTAGGACTAAACTGATTGCTGTATTCAGAATGATTATCAAAACGAGCACCAGCAATGATGTTAATTTGATCCGTTGGATTTGTGTCATATTGAGCATATACATATTGAGAATTAAAATCTACACGCTCATCAAAAAAGGTTCTATCAAGAGATTCTAACTGGTAACCTACTCCGGCGGTAAGAGTGCTTGATTCTGAAAACTTATAATTACCTCGTACCTCAGGACGCAGTAAAGTTTGATCAAAATTACTATCACTTAAAATCTCATTAGTAACTGAACTTTCTAACCGCTCGCTTGCTAGGTAATTAGTGTAATAAAATTCGTATGAGGTATCAAATGATTCGTTCCATTTTTGATCCAGTCGGGCGTGCGCATTCCACTCCTTTTCATTACTAGTTCCTTTATATTCTATTTCTTCAAAAGTAAATCCCGCATCTTGGACCTGATCGTAATATCTAGCTGACGTAAAAAGAGAAAGCTTGTCATTAAAGTCATAATATACACGTGTATTAAAAGTATAATTTTCAAAAGGGTTTACAGTTTGCCCGCTGGTTTCTGGGTTCAAGTCATAACCATCGCTAGAAAAACGATTTGCAAAAAAGCCAACCCTCCATTTTTTATATTGCTTTTTCAGGTCTAGATTTATATCCTGCTGTGCAAAGCTGCCCAACCTATAAGATATAGTTCCATTTAGGTTTTCATTTTTAGGTTTTTCGGTAATAATATTGATCACGCCACCTAGAGCCTCACTTCCGTAAAGACTACTCGAAGGCCCTTTTACTATCTCAATTTGCTTGATGTTACCTACTGTGATCCTGCTCAAATCAAAATTTCCTGCACTGCGCCCCACAAGAGGAACTCCATCAATTAAAATAAGTATATAATCTGAAGAAATTCCCTGAATTTGAACTCCTTCAAAGCCGCTCTCATCTGCCACAGTTATAATTCCTGTTTGCTCGTTAAGAATTTCATTTAATCGGACGGTTCCTGACTGAATGATTTGCTTTTTTAAAATTAAAGTTACCGGCAATGGAAGGGATGATAACTGACGCTCTGTACGTGTAGCAGTAAGCACAATTTCTTTAAGCTTCTCTATTGATGTAGAATCAATTGCAGTCTCTTGCCCTACCGCTTTCGCGAAAGTAAAAAACACTAAAGAACTTATAAACAAACACTTATTCATATCACTAATTAGAATCGTTCTTAATAAAGTGCAAATATATGCGTTATTTTTATTTGGAATGAATAAAAATAGTTATTTTTACGATTAATAATAATATTCAAATAATTCACCATGAAAACTAGTTATGTCACTTTATTCTCCATTTTTGCTGTATTATTTTGCTCCGGACAAGACAAAAAACAACAAGATCAAACTGCCATTAAAAACATGTGCGGTTGTTATCAGGTAACCTTCAACTTTACAGAGACTTTTAACTACTCAAACGACTCCCTTTATAAACCATCAGCTACTAAAGTAGACCAAGCTTTAGAATGGGCACAGCTTGTTACTGATCAGGATAATAAAATTCAAATTCAACACTTATTACAAGTAGGCAGTCCCGAAAGCCCTATGATTATAAAGCACTGGAGACAAGACTGGTTATTTGAAAACCAAGATTTATATACCTACAATGCAGCAAACAAGTGGCGTTATGAAAAAAAAATAGCTAGCGACGTTGCTGGACAATGGACTCAAAAAGTATTTCAAGTGGATGACAGTCCTAGGTATGAAGGAAGTGCTACTTGGGTGCATGTAGATGGAAAAAGTTACTGGGAAAACACAACGCCTGCGCCACTGGCAAGAAGAGAATATACCACCCGTAGTGATTACAACGTACTTTTAAGAGGTAATCGCCAGGAAACTACTAATTATGGATGGTTGCATGATCAAGACAATCACAAAGTAATTAAAGAAGACGGAAAGGAAGATGTCCTACTAGCCAAAGAAAAGGGATACAACACTTATGTAAAAGTAGCTGATAGTCGTTGTAAAGCTGCAGCAGATTGGTGGGTACAGCATACTGAAAAATGGGAACTGGTAAGAGCAAAATGGGATGACGTTTACAGCCGTAATAAAGATCTTGCTTTAGAAGAAAAAGTGGACAACAAAGCTCTTTACAAGCACCTCTTTGAGGATACAATAACTACAGAAGAAGAGATCAATCCAGTGATTGAATCCTTTGTGAAAAAATAATAAAGGAATGAGAAAGATCTTTGTACCTCTGGTAATACTTCTGATAGGCTTTCATTCTATCGCACAAGAGAATGTGTTCCATTCTAATGAGTTCTGGAAATCAAAACCAAGTCTTAACGAAATTAAACAACTCATTAAAGTTGGAAATGACCCTGTAGCAATGAATCAAAATGGATTTGACGCGACAGTTTATGCTATGATACGGGATGCTAGTAATGATAGCATAGAGCACCTTCTTTCCTTGGAAGGAAATACACTTGATAAGAAAACTCATGACAGTCGCAACTATTTACATTGGGCCGCCTATGCTGGTAACGTAAAAATAGTTAAGCAATTATTAAAAATGGGATCGTCAGTAACTCAAACAGATAGTTATGGCAATACGCCTCTTACATTTGCTGCAAACGCTGGTATTAAAAACATGGAGATTTATAAAGCTTTCCTGCAACATGGCGTTGATCTTAAAAAGGAACGAAATGAAGAAGGGGCAAATATCCTCCTCCTTCTAGCATCTCATTTAGAGAACGAAAAAGAATTAAACAAATTTATTTCCTATGGTTTGTCACTAGAAAGTGTAGATAATGAGGGAAACAATATCTTTCATTATGCAGTTAGAAGAGGGAATATATCCTTTCTACAACTACTTATAACTAAAGGTATAAACGCTAAGGCAACTAACAATAATGGTGGAAATGCAATACTCATGGCGAGCCGTGGCGCACGAGGTCATCAAAATAGTTTAGAATTATACCAGTTTTTAGGGAATCTAGGAATAGAAGTTAATATAGTAGGGGATTCTAAACGCAATCCATTACATGCCATTGCTTATAAAAGTATTGATCTAGAGCTATTTAACTATTTTATAAATGAGGGAGTTGATGTGAATCTACAAGACCATAGTGGTAACTCTCCTTTCATGAATACTGCAAATAGCAACAACTTAGAAGTAGTTGAGTTTCTATTCAAAAAAGGAAGCGCTATAAACGCCCAAAATGAAACTGGTGAATCAGCACTAACCATGGCGGTAGCTAATAATGATCCAGAAATTGTAGCTTTTTTACTTAATAAAAGTGCTGACTTTAATATTATAGATAGCAAGGGAAACAGCCTGGTCTACTATTTAGTAAATTCCTATAGCATTAAAAGCACTTCAAGTTTTGATACAAAACTAGAGCTACTTCAAAAAAAAGGTCTGGCAATGGATGCTACACAAGCGTCTGGTAATAACTTATATCACCTTGCAGTGCGTAAGAATAATCTAAAGCTGATAGAGCGCCTTCGTGATTTAAAAATTAATATCAATGCGAGGAATGATGAAGGTTTAACAGCTTTGCATATAGCTGCTATGAAGGCTAAGGATCATAAGATCATTACGTATCTAATTTCTCAAGGAGCTGATCTAAAAATTAAAACCGACTTTGAAGAATCTGTTTATGAACTAGCCATGGAAAACGAACATCTTCAAAAGAATCCCACCTCTTTAAACTTCCTTAAATAATGAAACGTATTTTCAATTTACTACCGCTTCTTATTGCGGGTACCTTTTTACTTATCAGCTCTATACCACCTATTGAAAAGGCATCCTATAAGTGTATGATACAGTTAAAAAACTATACTGGAGAAGGCGCTTATGTGGTCGTTTCTCTTTTAAACCCTAAAGGAGCATATGAAGAAACCCTGTATGTGCAGGGGACTGATAGCGAGTGGTATAGTGAAATCAGCGAATGGTGGCAGTTTTACGGTAAGCATCGTCCAAATATAGATGCTATTTCTGGTGCGACTATAAGTGGTGGCGAGCGAGCCATCCATGTATTACAGATACCTAAAGGAAAAATTGACAAAGGGTACAGCATTAGATTTGAAACCGCAGTAGAAGACCAAGAATACTACGCAACAGATTTACAATTTGAACTCACTACAGCACATCTAGAAGGAAAAAAAGAAGGGTCTGGCTTCATACGTTACGTGCGATTAATGCCTCAGTAATCTACCTTCTATGACACTTTCTTTATGGAGATACAGTCACTTACTGTTAGCTCTTTCTTCCTCTTTATTTTTAATTATCGCATCCGTTACCGGTGTTATACTCGCTTGTGAACCGATTTCAAATACCCTACAAGGTCATAGCGTTATAGACCTGCAAGAGGTTTCTGTGGCAACGACTATTCATCAATTGAGAGAAGAACATGACCAAGTCATTTCCATAAAAGTTACAACAGATGATTTTGTAATAGCATCCATAATAACCAGAGAAGGTAATAAAGAGGCTTTTTATATAGACCCTAAGACAGGTTATAAGTTAGGTATTGTAAAAAAAAGAGCTTCTTTGTATACTTGGACTACTAACTTACACCGTTCTTTATTCCTAAAAGGGGTCGGGAGGTTTTTTGTCGGTCTTGTTTCTTTACTCCTTTTTTTTATAGCTATTACAGGTGTTTTATTATTAACGAAGCGACAAGGAGGTTTTTTAAAGTTGTACTCTAGGGTTAAAGAACGTGACTTTAACCAGCGATATCACGTCATTTTAGGCAGGTGGCTGCTATTTCCGATAATAATCATGGGCGCCACAGGAGTGTATTTATCTGCTGAGAAATTTGGTCTGGTGACCAAAGATACTGTCCAACACAACTGGAATAAAAAACCATTACTAGAGGATTCAAACAGCCGTATTGCAGATATTCCGTTTTTTCAGGAATTGAAAATGTCACAGATACGCGAGCTTACTTTTCCGTTTTCTAAAGATAAGCAGGATTATTTTGAAATCTCGTTGAATAATCGGGACCTATTGGTACATCAATATTCTGGGGAGATCATCAGTGAAATCAAACATCCTTTTACACATTTTCTGTCTTACTGGAGCTTGCAATTGCATACGGGTAAGGGTAACTTTCTTTGGTCCGTTATTTTGCTCATTGCTAGTGCTAGTATTTTATTTTTTATCTTTTCGGGATTTGCGATGTATTTAAAAAGGCGCATCAAAACTAAAACGATTCCCTGCGCACTAGACAAGGATGATTGTGAAATAATAATTTTAATTGGTTCAGAAGGCGGTCACACTTACGCTTTCGGAAAAGCACTGTTCCTACAATTATCACAGCAAGGTAAAAAAGTATTTCTCGGTAGCCTGAACGAATATACTAGGTATCAAAAGGCGACGCAATTGCTTATTTGCACCTCTACGTATGGAGATGGTAACGCACCCAGTAATGCCCGACATTTTCTAGAGAACTACAAAACGATAAAGCAACCAAAACTCCTGAATTTTGCTGTTTTGGGTTTTGGCTCTCTTGACTATCCACACTTTTGTAGATTTGCTATTCAAGTGGATGCCGTCTTGCACCAACAGGAAAACTGTATTCCCTTACTGCCCTTAGAAAAAATTAATGAACAGTCAAAAATCGATCTACAAAAGTGGCTTGATAAATGGAGCAAAGCCACAGGCACTACCCTAGTATTAGAAGTAGAAAATAAAAAGACGAACCGCGATCAATTTACCGTGATCAAACGTTCGGTTTTAAATACAGATGATACCTTCCTTTTAACCTTAAAGCCCCCTAAAAAATTCAGGTCGGAGTCTGGAGATATCATTCATATTCTGACACCTGATGCTCAAAAGACTCGAGCCTACTCCATTGCAAAAATAGGAAGTGATATTTTGCTTAGCATCAAAAAGCACGATTATGGCGTTTGCTCTTCGTTCTTAAGTAAGTTAGAAAAAGGAAATCAGGTGACTGCCTCTATTGAAAAAAACAAAAAGTTTCATTTACCTAGTAAAAAAGCACCTGTAATTATGATTGCAAATGGGACTGGAATTGCTCCATTTCTAGCCATGATAGGAAAAAACAAAAACAGCACCTTATTCTGGGGTGGACGTTCAAAAGGCAGTTTTGATTTATACCAACCTTTCACAAAAAATGCTCCATTACTTAATATACACTTAGCAATTTCTAGAGAGCAACAAAAGCGATACGTACAGGATAACATCTGGGACCAAAGAATTGCAATAGCTTATGCTCTAGAAAAAGGCGGGTATTTGATGATTTGCGGTTCTATATCAATGATGAATAGCGTTTTAGATACACTGGAGAAAATTGCTGATCATGAATTACAAATACCATTAAGCCATTTTGAACAACAAGGACAGGTCCTAACAGACTGTTATTAAATTATAAATTTATGTGCCATAGAATAAGAATATTAGCCAAAAATAAACAAGGGCAGCTCTCTTACTGTTCTCGATGTAATGTCTATAAATTAACGTTTAACAACTTAAATTTAGAGTTATATCCTGATCAACTCAAAAATTTAAAAGACTATGTGAATACTATTGAAATTGAATATTGGGAAATAAAGTACGAACGTATGGTTATGAAGAGAAAAATACCACTTCCTTCCACTCAACAAAATCTTACTATGATGTTTGATAAACACGAAATTGTTCTCCTTAAATTACTTCTTAATCAACAAACTGTAAAACCTATGGAGATGCTCGGTATTAACGATATAGATTACACCTTATTTTTAAATTAAAGAAATAGCAGGAAGAAGAGTTTATAACGCGGGCTGTACAATCACTACTGACTTCATCACCAGTGAAACACTGGTGGTATTTTCCAACGTCTTTCTATCACAAAAACATAAAGGATGCCCCTATCAAACAAAGGACTCTTTTCACTTGAATAGGGTTTGTTGTTCTTAAAAGCACAATACCATAGAAATAAATTTAAATATCTATTTGAATTAGCTTTAATTCATATCTCAACGAACTATATTTGCGGTCCAGCATTAGGAAATGAATTGAACAGACTTTTACTTGTTGGAATTCTTTATCGCTAGATAGAGAAAAACCTTATAAAAAAGAGTCCTATATATTGTTATTTTGGACTATTAGAAAAAGCTGAGGAGCTCCATCCTTGGCTTTTTTGTTTTAAAATTTCAAAATTACTTACACTTACGTGTACAATCTCTCTAAAACGGTTGTAGAATTATGCAATCTGTGCTTAAAGGAGTGATATTTGAGCTTGTTGCCTTCGGGAAAGCGTGGATAACTTCTTATAAAACGACGTAATAATTTGCAGGAAATAACTTCAATATAATGCCCAGTAGTGACAAAACCACCATTTCCAATTTTCTGATCTATGAATAGTAACAGAAACCCGTTAAGATTTTAACTATTTGTATATGTGCTACTTAATTTATTAAATTTATCCTTATTTGTTATTTATCTTATGTTGAAAACTTGTCAAAAAGGCAAAAGATAATTCTCCTTAGACTGCTCTTTAAAAATTTACCTTTGGGTAATCCCGAGAAGATAGGGCAAGAAAAAAGCCATTGCTAGGAACAATGACTTTTTAAATATTCACAAATACCCAAACAGGCAATGAATGAAATTTATTTTCTTCTACTTATGTTATTATTGATTCTGAGAGAATCAAATAAGTAGATATTTTGGACACGCTTAATTTGCAGATCGAGTGTAAACTTAAGCTCTTTGTCCGAATAAAAAAGTTTTAGATCTATCAATATATTTTCTTTATTGAACAGGTCATTAACAAACTCGTTATTCTTAACATACACCTAGCTTTTGGTTAGGTGTATTTTTTTGTTGTCTATTTAAAATTTTACATTCTGTGGTTGTTGATCCTTTTTTACTATTTTTCATAATTATATAGAATTCAATTTGAATATTCATTCTATAAATCACCGCAAAAAATTAATCATACACTGCACTGCTTCTCTTAAATGCAGGGGTAATTGATCGCTATGCCATGGATGTGAAGCTCCCAACGTATGGTTAGCTTCCCTGATGAGTTTTAATTGTGAGTTAGAGCTGGCTTTGTGAAGCTTTTGAGCTTCGCTTACTAAAACTGTTTCATCATTTTCTCCATGTAGAATCAAGTGTGGTTGTTTGATCTTTTGAGCTTGTTTAAGAATGGTTAATTCTTCTTCATTTTGAAGGAAATCTTTATAGAATTGATAGAAAAGAGGCATTTCCTGCTTGGTACGGCCGTTTTTGATGTACATCACACCTTTTTCCTTCCATTCTTCTAGCGCTTCACCTATGGGAAAACGCTCTGCATAATTAGCTACTCCAGCAAGAGTAATAAGTTTTGAAACTCTAGCGTCTTTTGCCGCTGCTATAGTGGTGATTCCACCAGCTCTGGAATGTCCTATGAGGTGAATCTCGTTGTGATCTACAGGCAATTCTGAATTCTCGATCCAGTCCAAAACCCGGATCGTATCTCTTACTTCCATACTGTAATTATTAGTCCCAAAAGCATCGAGATCTGGAAAATCAATAGGCTCTTCTACCGTACCTCCATTGTGCGAGTAATTAAACTTTGTAAATAAAAATCCCGCTTTCGCGAAAGCGGAACCCATCAAATTCCAAGCGCCCCAATCTTTATACCCTTTATAACCATGACAAAAAACAACCACTGGCAAAGCCTTGTTGGTTTCTTGATGTTCATAATCCAGTAAAAAAGCGCGGTCGTTTTCTCCTTTTAAAATGATATTGCTGCTCGTGATCATACTGGTTTTTCTGTAAGGTGAATTTCTTTGTTGAATAATTCTTGAATCAAAGCAAAAAGAACCTGTTCAAAATTTTGCAGCACTTCAACATCGATCATTTTTTCTTGATACGACCTTCCTGCTTTAAAAGCAAAAGGAATATAACCTTGATCAAAATTCTTAAAACTGATGATTCCAGCACTCGCTTCTGTAACCGGTTCGTTAAGGCTATATAAATAGGTGTACATCAACACTTGAAAGGCTTTTGCTTTTTTATAATCGCCGCTTAGGATATTAAAATCTTCTGGATCAATTCCTACATTTCCTTTGTCGGTCGCTCCAGATTTATAATCTATAATGCGCAGTTTCCCATCCAGCTGATCGATGCGATCTACCATTCCATGGATTTTTACTTTGCCTATTTGCGGGATTTTGATTTCGGCTTCAAGTTTGCGTTCTACGCTTTTAATAACAAGTTCGCAACCACTTTGAACAAGGTCTAAATCACTCTGCACCATTTTCTTGATGTAGTGTAAAGAAACCTCGTAAATGATCTTATTCTTACCTATTGGATCTGACGTAGATATATATTCTTTTTGATAAGCCGTTTCTAATTCTGGTAGAATTTGCTTCTTGATTTGATCAAAATCTGCTTTGATCAAAACCCTGCCTACGTAGGGCTGGTACAATTTATCCAGCGCTTCATGAATAATAGAACCCATCGTATTTGCAGCAATATTCTCTTCCACGTCTTCCATATCTGAAACACGTAAAATTTTACTCGCATAAAAATCAATAGGATTGCGCACATAACTGGTCAATGCAGAAGGGCTGAAACCACTAACAGCAATTTGCTGTAATCGTTCAAAGTAGGATGGCTCTTTCTTAATAACCATAAGCTCTTCTTTTACGGCACTATTTTTAAAAATGTAATGCTTGTGTGAGATAATGTGATGCGAGTTTTCGTCTGTTTCCAGTTGCGTTAAGAACCTACTCTTCTCGCCACCACCTAATGTATTCCCTTCTGTATTATAAATAAAAGCCGCTTTTTCCACACGGTGCAGCAATCTATAAAAGTGATAGGCGTACACGCTGTCTTTCTCCGCATAGGTAGGCAAATCAAACTGATGCTTCATATCATTTGAGATATAAGAAGCCGTAGATTTCCCCGCTGGTAAAATACCTTCATTTACGGACAACATGATGATGTTTTTATAATCCAACGCTCTAGTTTCTAACAATCCCATGATTTGAAGACCACGAATAGGTTCTCCTATAAAATCCAAATTTTTGAGAGGCACCAGCTGTTTGTATAAGTAAGCAACCGTTTTTAAATCTTTAATCTCTTGATTGTTATCAATTATGGTTGATAGGTTTTGAACCACCTCTGTAATTCCCAGTAACTGTTCAATTTCTAACCTCCTATTATCTTCTTTGAATAATTTGCCTTTGAGTTCTTCAAGAACGTATTGTATCAGATCTATCAAACCACCTACATGTTGAATAGGGGTGCTAATTCTATGAATAACCTGCTGCTTTGTTATTTCATTAAAGCTAGATGGAGCGATATAGATCAGGTTGTTTTCTCTGATAAATTTGACTAGAGCACGGGAATTATCCGCTATTAAAATATAAGCAAAAGAAGATTCTAGGATATTCACCATGCCTTTGTAATAGAACCCATCTTCTGTTGCTTCGGTATGGAGCTTTATAATATCATAAATAAATGCCGACAGCGGCAACTGATCTAGAGACAATCCCATAGTCACATTAAAGTGCTGGATGTTTTTTGGAATGGCACCTAACAACGGTAAAAGCAAACGCTCATCTGCTAGGATTATAGCCGTTTCTTCCAGCTCTTCTTGTGGGATTTGTTCCATTAGCTGCGCGGCAACTTGAATCATACTTAAATTACCAGCCGCACCATGAATGTCTATATTTTTACTCGTTTGGTATTGTGTGCCGTAAAGTTTTAGGTCCTTCTTCTCATAATACTTCCATTCCTTTTTAAATTTACGTATAAACTTCCCAGATTCGTGAAATGGTAAATCCATAAGGTAGGTGTCTATGTCCCAATAGACCTCTCCTTTTTCTTCCTCTAATAGCTTCTGTATAATTTTAGTCTCGGCAGTATTGAGGGCGTTTAAGCCTAAGAATACGGTCTTTTCTTTAAGGTCTGAAATGAAGGATACTTGCTCTGCTTTTGCAAAAGCTAACCGATAAGCCATTCCTTGATAAACGGTTTCATTTTCTAGACATAATTTTTGAAATGCATCGTAGTACAGATGTAATTTTTTCCAAAACCTGAGGTATTTAGAAACCATTAACGTGGGATTCTGGTTCAATGCCCAATGGTCCATTTCTTTAACACTGCCTAGGTAATTGAAAAACTGCTGTGGATCTACAAGATAACGATCCATCTCATTAAAATCCTTGAGAATGGTAGTGGCCCAACCGATAAACTCATCAAAAGTGTCTAGATCTTTACCCTTTTCAACGCTTTTATAAGCCTTATAAAATAGCGGCAAAAGATCGAGATCATTTAGAATTTCTACCTCAGCAAGTTGCTCTATGTATTCTTCTACACTGTATATCTTTGGTAAAAAAATAGGCGTCTCCAGACGTTGTGCAAGATACCTGCTAAGGAAAATCCCAACTCTTCTGGACGGCACTACATAAGTGACCGCAGTAGTGTCTATTTGCCTCTTCTCGAGATCGGATAAAGTGTTTTCTAAAAATGAATTCATCTGGTTAAGATAATTAATATGCTCATTTTAACCAGTAATTTAGATAGGTTTTATGAAAGAATACAGATCGCTGCGCTGTTAGAATATGTAGATTACCTGTTACTCCTTTTCATTATTGATTTTACCCAGTTACACTCTTGAATTTCATAAGCTAGTGCCGCAACTAAGTACCAGTTTTTACATAAAAAAGAATCATATGTATACTTAGACTTCATTCCGTACAAGTGCTATTATTGATTTTGCCTAATCAATAGACCTGGCTTGGACCCAGCTCTATTCAGTAGTAAGTTCAGATCGGAACTTGTTTTTAAATGCGGTTTGCTTGTGCCACTAATTTAACACTCAAATATCGCATAAAATTAGCTTTAAAAAAAAATCCATCTGCAACTGCAAATGGACTTTATAGACATTGGTTTAATTAGTACTTTTTTATCTTTTTGTGATTGAAAATTCCGATCTACGAGATAATTCATACTCTGCTTCTGTACAACTTTTTAAATTGCAATCTACCATTGGATTTGCTTCTCCACGACCTGCAGCTTTCAATCTAGAACTTTCTATTCCTTTAGATGCTGCATACTTGATGATGCTGTTAGCACGTTCTTCGGTAAGTACTAAGTTGTAGGAATCGGGACCTCTAATATCTGCATAAGTTTCTGCAAGAACTTCAAGAGTAGGATATTTTTGCATCAATCCAACTAATCTGTCTAATTCTAGAGCAGCATCTGGACGTATATCTGATTTATCAAGATCAAAGTAAATTTTGTTGAGGATAATTTTATCTTCTACAATTATAGGCTCAGGAGTCAGCATAACTTCTACCACAGCTGTATCTTCTTCAGCAATAGATAAAGCAGCCTCTCCACTTTCATATGTATCTTTTGCACCGCGTGCTGTGAGATCTAAATTGCACTCTGTAGTAAATACAGCGGTACCGTTTGCGTCTGTAGTCTGTCCTGGCATGCTATTTCCAGAACCGTTTTGAAGGGATACAATAGCTCCTGGAATAGCCATTCCTGTTTTGATATCTACTGCTTTTACAGTAACAGCCACTTCACATATTTCAATTCTTTCTACTCCATAAATATCATCTCCACCTTGTCCTCCTTTGCGGTTAGAAGAAAGGTATCCTTTACCAGTTGCTTCAGAATAACTAAATCCGAAATCGTCTAAAGAACTATTTACCGGAGCTCCCATGTTAGTTACTTTTCCGTCTTTATATTTAAAGATATCCAATCCACCTAGACCTAAATGGCCATTACTTGAGAAATAAAGAGTACCATCATCTGCCATATAAGGGAACGAATCATCTCCAGAAGTATTTACTAAAGGTCCTAAGTTTACCGGGTCTGATATTTCCCCGTCATTGAGAAATGCTTTATAGATATCCGTACCACCTTGTCCACCTGGTGCTTCACTTGCAAAGTATATAGCTTTTCCGTCCTTGGTGATAGAGGGATGACCTACACCATATTCTTTAGACTCTAATGCAGTAATTGCTACATCTCTCCATTCTCCACCCGCACTTAAAGCTCTGTAGATGCTTAATTTACTTTCTCCATCAACAGCTTTTTCATAATCTCCTTTATAATAATCTACGCGAGTAAAAAACATGTATTTTCCGTCGGGAGTAATGTCCATAGTTCCTTCATGGAACTTTGTATTTACTTCTCCTTTAATGAGCTCTGGTTTTCCAATTATTCCTGCATCGTCTACAATTGCCTCATAAATGTCTAGGTAAGGTTCTTTATTCCATCCATACTTACCTCTATTTTCATTACGTGCACTTGAAAAATAAAGTTTATCCCCTACTTGAAGAGCAGAAAAATCACTTGCTTCTGTATTGAATTTATAGGATGTAGTTGTGAAACCTTCCTTCATTAATTGTATCTGTTGTATATAATTAGGATTGGCCTTAAATTCTAAAGCACGGTCATCTGCAGGCTTTAAACTTACAAACTCATTCATTACCGTGTTGGACAAGTCATACTTCTGAGAAGCCTTTAAAGACTGAGCATATCGGTAAAGAGTTTCTGCTTGAGGATCCCGTTTTATAGCTCTCGCATAATTTGTTTCGGCATTTTTAAAATCACTGTTATAAAAATAGGAGTTTCCTAGTTTTGTATAAACATCTTGGGTCCTTATTCCTTTTATAAGAAGCTTTTCATAAGCCTTTGCCGCATCTACATAACGCAGTTGCTCATATAGTTTATCAGCCTTTGCAGTTTTATCGTTTTGTGCTTGCGCAGTCATTGCAACACCAACGAATAAAATTAAAAGTATATATAGTTTTTTCATGTTTGTATTCTTTGCTGTTTTTGGAATTAGAAGAAACGTGGTGATTGCATCACTTTGCGTGGGAAAGCAAGACCGAAAGTTATAAACACTTCGTGCGAACTATTTGCAACAAATGATATGTCAGAAATAACACGATCATAAGCATATCCTACTTTAATGTTATCAGTAATATTCATTCCTATCAATCCACTAAAGGAATCTTCTAGGCGGTAAGAAACTCCTATTTCAAACTTATTGTTGAACAATACGTTAGTGTTCAAATCAAAACTTACAGGAGCGTCAAAGGCTCCCTTTACTAAAACGTTTGGCTTCAATTTGATGTTATCTGCAACGTCAAACACGTATCCACCAGTTAAGAAGTAGTGCTGCGTTTCTGATCCTAAATTTGTTCCTGACTCATTTTCGTTTTCATCTAGATGAACCGCGTTAAGTAAATTGGGCACTGACGCTCCAACGTACCAATTAGAACCATATAGAAATGCTCCTGCTCCAACATTGAAATAATTTTCACTAATTTGATCTGAAAACGCATCATCATTGGGAACGGTAGTTTGTATGGTAGCAAGATTAACATCGTGAAACGTCATTCCTATCTTCATACCTAAAGCCAGCGTAGTTTTCTCTCCTACTGGCAGTCTATATGAAAAATCGCCATAAGCGTTAGTCTCGCTTACGGGACCTATGTTATCTGAGATAACAGAAAAACCTACTCCTAGCCTTTCTCCCACAGATGTGCTACCAGAAAGAGTAATAGTTTCTGGGGCTCCATTAATTCCAGACCATTGCTGCCTATAAAGAGCTGTAATGTTGGTTCCATCTTGAGTTCCTGCGTAAGCTGGATTAATAACGTTTTGATTGTACATGTACTGTGTGTACTGAGGGTCCTGTTGCGCCTGAACTACACTAGTAGCAGCGATCGAGATAATCAGACCCATTGCAAGTAATTTTTTCATTCTCACAAATTTGGTTTTAAGGTTGTGTTCATAATTTTAGATGGCTAAATATAGTACGATTTTACTAATCATCATTCATTTCTTTGCTGTAATTATGCTTTTACTAAAGCCGAACAGTAAAAAAACCTAGAAACGTTGAATCATATCTTATAAAATCTTGAATGGTGAAGATATAAAAAATTTACACCACTCTTGTTTAACAATTCCTTAATAGACGAATCGATACGTTTTAGGGTCAAATTACCTACTAGTTACGCCTGAATATGGCAAAAACAGGAAAATGATCACTATAACCACCTTTATATGTACGGCCTACAAAAGTCCTTGCTGGCTGTCCTCGATATTTTCCCTTCCATTGTCTTAACATGATGTCATCAAAAATATCTGCTTTATGAAAATATAAAGAATCTATCACATCGTTATTAAGGCTCTGACTGATCATAACCTGATCAAAAAGGTTCCATTTAAACTTATGGTTTAAGGAGCCCCGATGAAAATTCTTTAGGGATGCCGTCGTATTATCAAAACCGTAGGGTAAAATCCCTTTTTTGATACTGTCATTCTCTGGATCATCATTAAAATCCCCCATAATAATGATATGATGTGCTTCTTTCGTCGAAAGACTGTTCACAGCATGTTTATTCTCTGGATCTTTCTTATCTATATATTGCACTAGTTGGCTAGCGACTTCAACTCTTTTTGCATCTGTCGTTGCTGCACCATCGCGGCGAGATGGCCAGTGATTTACATAAATATGAACTGGAGTTCCCGCTAAAACTCCTTCTACATATAAAATATCTCTTGTGGTGTCGCGCACACCTTCTTCATTTTCCAAATGGATATTTAACGGCTCTGAATGGACCAGCTTAAAAACTGTCTTATCATATAGAAGGGCAACATCTATACCTCTTTCATCTGGACTATTATAATGTATAAAATTATAATTACTATGCGCAAGTTTAGGCTGCTGTATTAAATCGCTAAGAACTTTTTTGTTTTCTACCTCTGCAAGCCCAATTATCGATGGTAATTTACCCGTAGATCCAAAACCTATTTTACTAATAGCGTCACTAATTCTAGAAAGCTTTTTTTGATACCTATTTTCTGTCCAGTTTTTACAACCGAATTCTGTAAAATCTTCGTTTAAATATACATGAGGGTCGTTAACCACATCAAAAAGATTTTCTACATTATAAAAAGCAACCGTATATTGCTCAAATGACTGCGAAGGGATAGACAATTTAAAGAAATTTTAGTCTCCAAATGTAAGGCATACCCAAGGTTTTTAACATGAAAAAAAGGGAATACCGCTCTGTATGGAACCTGAATGATTGAGAATGTTTATATCTCTTGTGATTTACTGGTTTATTGTAACTCATATACTTAGTCTTTCGTTACAAATCGATACATCGCTATTACTTTGAATTAAAACTACTCTTTCCTAAACACTTTTGTTATTTTTCTTTAAAATCTATTCCATTAGAAACCCAGCCATTATGGCCTCCTACATTCATTGCTTCTTGTGGAGTCTCCTAGTTGCGGAATAAAAAAATCTTTTGTTTATAGATGCACTTAATTTATTCCCACTTTTTTTACGGTTTTTAAAACTTTCTTTAATCCAATTCTAAAGTGCCTAATGTTTTGAAAGACTATTGCATCAACACTCGATTTATAACAATATTTTCTATCCCCTGTTTTGTAACTTATAACCTAAACTTTATAAGTGATTTATACTAAAAGCATTAAATAAATTAAAAAACCGATTCCTTAATACTTTGATGAATTTTTACCTCTGTTATATCTTTTCCTAGAATACCCTACACCATAAAATCAAACCTCAAAAGCTTTTCATCCCAGAACCTTTTTGTTATTAAAATGCTTATAAACAGGACTTTTTATTTCAAAGCAGACCGTAATAATATCAATAAGCAAATTGACTTTATATGTTACTAATAAAGATGATTGTTTCTCTAAATCTAGTGACTTTAATTTACTTGATATTTCTTTAGCATAAACATGCCATTTTGTTACCTGGGCAGACTAACTTTTGCTCCCATTGATGTTTAAAAATAAACTAGTTACACCCTAAATCGATTCTACTCTGCACATCGGCATTTGGAAAACAATTGCCCGACTTGACGGAATTTGGAACGTAGCGTAGCAACTCTGCATCATAAAGACTGTTCTCTAGAAACAAAACCAGATCTGAAATTTCTTCTTCTGTAAGATCAATCGCTCCCATTTCTGAAGCCAAGTTAGAAGAAGCATTTTGATCTTGTAAAGAAGAGTTGTTTTTATAACGAACAACTTCTTCTATACTATTAAATGTGGAGCCGTGACCGTAAAACCTTGCATCACGTAAATTATATAAAGTCGGCGTTTTGAATTTATAATCGTCCGAAACGTTTCCTGTAAAACCACCACGACCTTTTTTAACCATATCAAATCCTGCGTCATCTAAAACAACTGCATCATGAGAATCGTCAAAATGTCCAAAGCCAAAAGCATGAAACTCTTGATCTTTAAGAGCTGGCCCAGTATGACAACTTATGCATTGCCCCTTATCTGTAAAAACTATCGCACCTTTTTTCTCTCGTTCAGAAAGCGCCTCGTAGTTTCCTTTTAAATAATCTTGCCACGGTGATCTATTTGCAAGTAGCGTCCTGTTAAAAGCAGCTATAGCTAGAGCGGCATTTAATGCTGTGTAGCGATTTGACTCATTTACATCCTCAAAAGCCCTATTGAAGAGCCATCGGTACCCATTATTATTTATAAAATCTTCATCTATTTTAAGCCTGTGGATCGACTGACCTAATAAGCCTTGAGTTTCAACACCTTGAAAACCTAAATTATTCTCAAGAACTTCTGTGATAGCCCATCTAGATTCTGTTCCAAAATTAGGGCCGGTTGCCCCTAAACTACCATTCCATAAAGCTGTTTCCTGATAAGCTACATGTAGCAATGTAGGTGGACGTATTGGCTGTAAATCAACAGAATCAATAGGTATATTCAAATCAATTTGTCTCCCTTCTCCTACAAAACCAAAACCAGTGCCACCTTCTCCTATTCCTTGACTGCGACCAGAATAAAAACTGGATGCGGCTGGATGACAAGTAGCACAAGAATAGGTTTCTTCCAACTGACTCATTTTAGGATCACTGCCAGCGGCAGTTTCGTGCAATAACAACTGCCCTAAAACAACCTTATAGGTGTTCAATGGATTCAATGGATCTTGAGGTATGGAAGTAAAGTCATCGCTATCTGGCAATATGAAGAAGCTCTTTCCTTGTCCATTTGCATTTTGTTCTAACAATTCCTCAAGGCGTATGTCCAGTTCTGTTCTTACCAATTCATAATCATCGGTTTCTGCACAGGAAACTAAAAGAATAAACGCAGAACTTACTAGATATAAATATTTTGTTATCATTTGCAACTGCTAAATTAACAAAAATTTCAAGACTGGAATGCTTTTTTGGTACTTTACAAAATGAAGAGCTAGTACCTTTGCCTCATGGATCATTTGCATTATCATTTTAAAAATCGTCAAAAAGCTGTTGTACTATTTATTCATGGCTTTCTAGGAAATATGAACCAATGGAATTATTTAGAAAGAGAACTCACCACCCAATTTTCTATTTTAAAAATTGATCTTCCTGGTCACGGCAGTAGCCTAGAATTCTCTCAGAACTACACACTTACTGATTTGGTTTTAATAATCGAACAAATCATCAAAATAGAGAAGATAGATCGTGTCCATATAATAGGGCATAGTATGGGTGGCTATTTAGGTGCCGCTTTTGCAAAAGAAAGACCTCAACTAACCATATCGCTTACCATGCTCAATAGCATTGCGGGTAAAGATCCTAAACAAAGAAAATTGCTGCGCAACCGATCGATTCAACTCATTGAAAAACATCAAGAAGCCTATGTGAATATGGCAATAGCAAACTTATTTACAGCTGACGAACAGAATATTTTTAAGTCAAGAATTAAAGAAATGAAGGATCAGGCGCATCATATATCTATTAAAAGTATCGTACAAGCGTTGAAATGTATGCGTGATAGAGAAAGTTCTCTGGAAACTTTGAAAGATTCAAGGATGCCTATCTCCTACATATATGGATTGAAAGACCATATTATTCTCCCAAATCAAATTATACTAGAGTGTGATTTTTTAGAAATTGAGGATAAAAAAATTAATAGTGGTCACATGTCACTATTAACAAACGTTGCAGATATTCTAAAAAATCTGCGCTTTATCGAGTAATTATACTTTTGATGAAATTTGTTAACAAGTTTTGTATATTAGTTTCCTAATTAAAATGAAAGTTAGTTCTCAAATATCAATATAATGCTTAAAAATTATTCCTTAAAAGCTGCTTGCTGCAGTATTATAGGACACAATTATCAAATTTCACACGTAGTAAATACACGTGTCTATGAATTGTGTTGTTCTAAATGCGGAAAACAAATGACAAATAATATTTACGGAGAATTTGTACCTCTTAACGATCGTTATTCACAAATTAATCGAGCACTTAATGACATGGCTCGCAAGAGACTAAAAGCAAAAGCTCTCCATTCATATGCCCAAAATATATAGCTTTTCTAATATTTAAGTCTTTTTCTTCACATTATAATTTTCAAAAAAGACCGACCAACATCCTTTCTAAAGTACGCTGTCAACATATCATTCATAAACTGAATTACATAAATACCTTTTTAAAATTAAATTGGATTTTTTATTCTTTAAAACTATTCCATCCCATAGCTTTAATAGGAACTTGCTGTCCACCCCGCGTAATTAGATTTATCCCAAGAGAAGCATCTACCACGTGACCTATAACAGACAAACTAGGATTTGCTTTTATCTTGGGAAAGTCTTCCTGCTTTACAGTAAACAATAACTCATAATCCTCACCACCACTTAGGGCAATAGTAGTGCTGTCCAGATTAAACTCCTCACAAGCAGTAATTACCGTTGGGTCTAAAGGAATTTTATCTTCGTAAATAGTTATACCTACCTCACTGTGTTTACACAGATGAATGATTTCAGAACTCAATCCATCAGATAGATCGATCATACTCGTGGGGTGTACCTCAAGATCGTGTAATAGTTGGATAATATCTTTTCTAGCCTCTGGCTTCAATTGTCTTTCTAACAAATAACTATAGGCCTCAATATCTGGTTGGCTTTGAGGGTTTGCCTTAAAAACAGCTTTCTCTCTTTCAAGAATTTGAAGCCCCATATATGCAGCACCTATATCACCCGATACTACCAATAAATCTCCATCACTGGCTCCTTTCCTACGCACAATTTTATCAGCATCTTGCTCTCCAATTGCAGTAACAGAAATGACCAAACCACTTCTAGAAGCAGTTGTATCGCCACCTATTAAATCCACTTCATAAGCTTTACAAGCCATATAAATTCCTTCATAGAGTTCATTTACCGCTTCTACAGGAAATCTATTAGACATTGCAATAGACACTGTTACCTGAGTAGCTTTTGCGTTCATAGCATACACATCTGATAAATTTACCATTATCGCTTTATAACCCAAATGCTTTAATGGAGCATAGCTTAAGTCAAAATGAATTCCTTCTACCAGCATATCTGTGGTTATAACAGTTGATTTCGTGTGCTTCAACACAGCTGCATCGTCGCCTATTCCAGTAACTGTTGATTGATTGGAGATCTCAAAATTCTTAGTTATTTGATCTATAAGACCGAATTCACCTAGGCTTTCTATTGGAGTACGCTGTGGACTTTTATCTTCTATCATGTTGCAAAATTACAACTTAGGCAAGAACGACAGTAGAAATACAACCTATTCTTTATTAAAAAATATTCTATAAGCAGTTTAAATATCACTATACAAGAATATCATAGCTGTTTCATCTTTACCATTATTAGTATCGTATATTTGAAATTATTTTAAATAAGCTATTTTACATATGATAAGTGTATCAGAAACCGCAAAAGCTAAGCTCACTCAATTAATGAGTGAAGAGGGCTATATGATAGGCAAAGACTTTGTGCGCGTAGGTGTGAAGAGTGGTGGTTGTAGCGGCCTTTCTTACGACTTAAATTTTGACAAACAAAGCGCAGATACCGACAAGGTATTTGAAGCAAATGACGTAAAAATAGCCGTAGATAAAAAAAGCTTTCTTTATTTGGTAGGTACCACGTTAGAATTTAGTGGTGGCTTGAACGGTAAAGGATTTGTTTTTAATAATCCCAACGCACAGAGAACTTGTGGTTGTGGAGAATCTTTTTCATTGTAAAAAGATATGTATAATTCCGCTTTCGCGAAAGCAGAAATAAAAGAAAACTATGTCAAAATATACAGAAGAACAGTTAGAAAAGGAGCTTAAGAACAAAGAGTATGAGTACGGCTTTTACACAGATATGAAGTCAGATACCATACCTGTGGGTCTAAGTGAAGAAGTGATACGCATAATTTCGGCAAAGAAAAACGAGCCAGAATGGATGCTAGAATGGAGGCTTGAAGCCTACCGCATTTTTATGGATATGAAAGAGCCAGAATGGGGAAATGTAAATTATGAAAAGCCTGACCTACAAGCTATTTCGTATTATTCTGCTCCTAGTTCTAAACCTAAATACGAAAGCCTAGACGAGGTAGATCCAGAATTGCTAGAGACTTTTAAAAAATTAGGTATTTCCATTGACGAACAAAAGAAACTTTCAGGAGTTGCCATGGATATTGTAATTGACTCCGTATCTGTAGCAACGAGTTTTAAAAAATCCCTAGGTGAAAAAGGAATTATTTTTTGTCCTATTTCTGAGGCTATCCAGGAACATCCTGAGTTAGTAAAGAAATATTTAGGAACGGTAATCCCGCAAAATGATAATTATTATGCAGCTCTAAATAGTGCTGTGTTTTCTGATGGTTCTTTTTGTTACATTCCCAAGGGCGTAAAATGTCCCATGGAACTCTCTACGTATTTCCGTATTAATGAAGGAGGAACAGGACAGTTTGAAAGGACTCTTGTAATTGCAGATGAAGGTAGTTATGTTTCTTACCTAGAAGGTTGTACAGCACCTAGCCGTGACGAGAACCAGTTGCACGCCGCTTGTGTAGAATTAGTTGCACTAGATGATGCAGAAATTAAATATTCTACAGTACAAAATTGGTACCCAGGTAATGCTGAGGGAAAAGGAGGAGTCTTTAACTTTGTTACTAAGCGAGCTATTTGCGAGAAAAATGCAAAAGTCTCTTGGACACAAGTAGAAACAGGTAGCGCCGTAACTTGGAAATACCCAAGCTGTATTCTGAAAGGTGACAACTCTATAGGGGAATTCTATTCCATCGCAGTAACTAATAACTACCAACAAGCAGATACTGGAACTAAAATGATTCACTTGGGAAAAAACACCAAGTCTACCATCATATCAAAAGGAATAAGTGCTGGAAAATCTCAAAACTCTTATAGAGGTCTTGTAAAAATAGGCCCTAGAGCAACAAATGCCCGTAATTTTTCACAATGCGATAGTTTATTGATGGGCAATGAATGCGGTGCGCACACATTTCCATATATTGAGAATAGCAACAGTACTTCAAAAGTGGAACACGAGGCAACCACAAGTAAAATAGGTGAAGACCAGCTTTTTTACTGCAACCAGCGTGGGATTAACACAGAAAAAGCAATTGCTCTTATAGTTAATGGCTTTTCTAAAGAAGTATTGAATAATTTACCTATGGAATTTGCCGTAGAGGCACAGAAACTTCTGGAGATAAGTTTGGAAGGATCTGTAGGTTAAAAAAACAACTGTACCATTTAATACCATAAATATGAAGCGATTCATTGTTATAAGTTTTTTAGCCTTAACCATGGTTTCTTGCAAAAACGATAAGGAATCTAAACAGGAAACTGCGGTCATAAATAAAATAAAAAAAGAAGTTCTTCCTGCAGGAGAACAAATCTTAAGAGGTGAATTCATCTACCTCTCAGATGCCGCTGTGCTCACAACAAAAAGCGAAATCTATGCTGTTCAAATTGATAAAAAAATGTACGAGCTAGATGAAGTAGCAAAAGCATTGAAACAAACCGAATTTGATATGGTTCGTGTGGTAATTCACGGCAGCCTAAGTGCTAATCCATTAAAAGAAAAACTAGGTGAAGGATGGGATCAAATGGTAACCATTACTAAGATTATAGAAGTAAGTCCAGCAACAAGTGCAAACGTGATCACGACTGGAAAAACAATAGATATTAAAGACGTTAAATAACAGCTATGTTAAAAATAAAAGACCTTACAGCAACTATTGAAGGAAAAGAAATCCTCAATGGAATCAATCTTGAGGTAAAAGCAGGAGAAGTGCACGCAATTATGGGACCCAACGGTTCTGGTAAGTCCACACTTGCAAATATTATTGCAGGTCGTGACGAATATGAAGTAACTGGAGGAGAAATTACTCTAGAAGGAGAATACATTGGAGAACTGGATCCAGAAGAAAGAGCCCACAGAGGTATTTTTCTTTCTTTTCAATATCCTGTAGAAATCCCTGGAGTATCAGTTACTAATTTTATGAAAACCGCTATCAATGAGACCCGAAAAGCTCAGGGCAAAGATGACATGACCGCAAAAGACATGTTAAAATTGATACGTGAAAAATCTGAAATGCTAGAAATAGACCGTAAATTTCTTTCTCGTTCTTTAAATGAAGGATTTTCCGGAGGAGAAAAGAAACGTAACGAAATATTCCAGATGGCCATGTTAGAGCCTAAACTAGCTATTCTTGATGAAACAGATTCGGGACTCGATATCGATGCCTTACGCATCGTTGCAAATGGTGTAAATAAACTGAGAACAAAAGATAACGCTACTATCGTTATTACTCACTACCAGCGACTTTTAGAATATATCGTTCCAGACTTTGTACACGTTTTGTATAATGGTCGCATTGTGAAATCTGGTGGCAAAGAACTTGCATTAGAACTAGAAAAACGCGGTTACGACTGGATCAAAGAAGAAGTAAAAGCTTAAACAAATTGCTCTAGAATTACTAGAGCTATCTAAATTGAGTTTATTTTTAACTAATGAACTTTTAAGTTCGCTTTTGCGAAAGCCAGAAAAAAAATAACTATGAGTTTTAAAGACCATATCCTTTCTTCTTTTATTGCCCTAGAAAATGAAGTCGATACCAATAGCTACGTACATAATTTACGTAGTGAAGCATTGACAGATTTTGAACACCTAGGAATTCCACAACGCAGAGAAGAAGCCTATAAGTACACCTCACTTAAGTCCTTATTCAATAAAGATTACAGCCTTTTTCCTAAAAAGGAGACCAATATTTCTTATGGAGATATCAAAAAGTACTTGGTTCATCAAATCGATGCCTATCGCGTTATTTTTATAGATGGTATCTACAGTTCCCATCTTTCACAAACGACTCATGATAAATTTGACGTTTGTTTGATGTCCAGTACATTGAATGACCCTAAATATGCGCCTGTAATAGAAAATTATTACAATAAACTCGCTGCTAAAAACGGCCTCACTTCTTTGAACACTGCTTTTGCGAAAGAAGGTGCCTACATTCATATAGATAAAAATGTAGCGGTAGAAAAGCCCATCGAGATTGTTTATTTCTCCACTGGTAATGAAGCCGAATTGATGATACAGCCACGCAACCTTGTTGTTGTAGGAGAAAATGCTCAAGTGCAAATTATTGAAAGACATCAAAGTCTTAACGATAATGCTGTACTGACAAACAGCGTTACAGAAATTTATGCTGATAAACGTTCCTTAGTAGACTGGTATAAAATCCAAAACGACCGTTTGAGTGCTTCATTAATTGATCATACCTTTGTGGAGCAAAAAGACAATTCTGAAGTACGTGTTCATACCTTCTCTTTCGGTGGCAAATTGACTCGTAATAATTTGAACTTTTACCAACGTGGTCAACATTGTAATTCTGTTCTTAATGGCGTTACCATTATACAAGGAAAACAACATGTAGATCATTCTACCCTTGTGCATCACACCGCTCCAAATTGTGAAAGCTTTCAAGAATACAAACAAATTTTTGACGAACGAGCCGTTGGTGTATTTCATGGTAAAGTACTCGTGGATCGAATAGCTCAAAAAATCAATGCGTACCAGCAAAATAACAATATATTAGTAAGCGATACGTCTACCATCAATGCAAAACCTCAATTAGAGATTTTTGCAGACGATGTAAAATGTTCTCACGGTTGCACTATTGGTCAACTAGATGACGAAGCCTTATTTTATATGAGAGCTCGAGGAATCCCTAAAAAAGAAGCTCGTGCTTTATTGATGTTTGCTTTTGCAAACAGCGTACTAGAAACCGTAAAAATTCCAGAAATTAAGTCTAGCATTACAAAGCTTATTGCAACTAAGCTAGGCGTAGAGATTGGTTTTGATTTGTAGGAATAAATAATAATTTATATAAAATACCTTGTCTTTCTATTTGACAAGGTATTTTTTTTGTTTCAATCTAGTAAAAAATTAATGTTTGAATAAACTACTCCTTTGTAACATAGAATGATCCCTCAAAAATTCACCACACATTAAAGGTTTTGCGCCATCATCAAAGAATTGGAGCTTAAATGATGAGAATGAAAAAGCAACCTGAACCGTTTTAAACCTAACCCATAGACAATTGATTTTTGATTTTAATTTCTTTACTCAGTTACAAAACCAAAGATTATAAATCAAGAAAGGTACAAATGGAATCCTAATCCAGTGCGTAAAAACAGATTCAATAAATTTGATGGGAAACATAAAACAGTCACCTTGGGGCAAGAGCGTTGCCATGAACTTACCTAAATTTCAAAAACGTTATGATGGGCTCTGTTTCCAATCACAAGGACACAAAAGAGAACGGCTCCTCGCTTAGATAGGCGAGAACAGGATTTCTCGCAACCTCAACTAGAATAAATCCAAATGTGGTAGACACAGAACCTGTATACAGCTTCAAATATTTCACAATTTATGAAGCAACAACTTCTTCCTAGATTTTAAATACATTAACTAAGTAGAAAACCTTTACATATGGACGAACCTTATCAATGATGATTTTTTTACTTTTATAAAAAATATCAGAATACAAATCGGGAAAGGCAAGAGGAAAGGCTGAACCAGTTCAAAATAACAAACCAAATTCAGAATGAGTTCGATAGGCTTACCAGCAACCCATAAAGAAGCGTATACATATTGAAAAGAACACCACACGAAAATATTTTTGATACTATCACATTTAAAAAATCCCTAGTACATAAAATAATTCCTGCAAAATGGACTCCTATTAGCTTTTTGTTTCGAACCATACATTATGATTACTCCGCTTAAATAGACTTATGTCTTATCCATGCAGCTGGATGCTACAGCAAAAAAGGTCTTCAAATAAAAGTTCATGATGAATGATTTCAAGACAAAAGAAAAAGCAACTAGGCATTTAATAACTAGCACCGATTTAACATTGTCTTCACGCCTAGATCGTACCTTTGCACTATGCTAGATATTAATAAAATAAGAGCCGACTTTCCTATTCTCAACCGCGAGGTGAATGGACGTCCCCTAATTTACTTTGACAATGCCGCAACTTCTCAAAAACCAATTCAGGTTATTGATAAAATCGTGGAATATTACACACATTACAATGCAAACATACACCGAGGTGTTCATTCCTTGAGTCAAGAGGCAACAGATCATTTTGAAGGTGCTCGAGAGAAAGTACGGGCTTTTTTTAATATTCCTCAGTGCAAACAAGTGATTTTTACATCGGGAAATACGCACTCTATAAATGCAGTCGCTAGTGGAGCACATGTGTTTGTGAATAAAGGAGATGAAGTTATCGTTAGTGCTGTAGAGCACCATTCTAATATCGTGCCATGGCAAATGCTTTGTGAACGTGTAGGAGCAACTTTAAAAGTTATTCCTGTATTAGATAATGGAACTTTAGATATGGAGAGCTATCACCAGTTGTTGAATCCTAAAACAGCTTTTGTAGTCGTGAATCATATCTCTAATGCTTTAGGGGTTACTAATCCTATAAAAGAAATCATAGACGCGGCACATACATATGGAGCGATGACCCTTATAGATGGAGCGCAATCTTGTGCCCATATGAAAGTAGATGTTCAAGCTATTGATGCAGATTTCTACACCATTTCTGGTCATAAAATGTGCGGCCCCACAGGAATAGGAGTTCTTTATGGGAAAGAAGAAGCCTTAAATAGCCTACCGCCTTATCAAGGTGGAGGCGAGATGATTGATCAAGTAAGTTTTGAGAAAACAACTTATGCAGGATTACCCCATAAGTTTGAGGCTGGAACACCTAACATCGCTGGTGGGATTGCTCTAGGAGCGGCTGTTGATTACCTCAACGAAATAGGTATGGAGAATATCGCAGCCTATGAGAATGAACTACTTATTTACGCAACAGAACAAATAAAAACTATTCCAGGCGCAATAATTTACGGTGACGTAACTGACAAAGCTGCGGTTATTAGTTTTAATGTGGCGAGCCTGCATCCTTATGATATAGGTACCATAATAGATAAATTAGGAGTTGCAGTACGAACAGGTCATCATTGTGCACAGCCCGTTATGGACCGCTTTGAAATTCCCGGTACCGTAAGAGCCAGCTTTGCTTTTTACAATACCAAAGAGGAAATAGATGTTATGGTACAAGCTTTGCAACGTGCTGTAAATATGTTATCTTAACTTCGGGATATTAAAATAAAATAGGATGAAACTTACAATGGTATTGTTTTTCTTACTAGCTATAGCAACATCCACTAGTTGCAAAGAGATGGGGGAAATAAATGGGGATTATAAAATCACGATGGTAGGAACTAACGACTATTCTGAACATGATATTACCCTAAAGATAGAAACTGGCGAGGAAAATAAGATTTCAGGCAAATCAGCTTGCAATCAATATTCTGGAAGCTTTACCAACCCTAAAGAGAATCTTATAGAAGTAGGAATGCTTATGGGAACAAAAATGTATTGCATGGACGTTGCCGAAGTTGAAGCAGACTATAAAAAACACTTGTCGCAAGTAGCCTCTGTAGAAGTTACTAAAACAGGTGTTAACCTTATGAATAAGGAAAAAAATATAATCATAGTAGCGATTAAAAAAGAAACAAAATAATGGCGAATATTCAAGAAATTCAAAAAGAGATTGTAGAGGAGTTCTCCATGTTTGACGACTGGATGCAACGTTATGAATACATGATTGACCTGGGGAAAAGTCTTCCGCTCATTGATGAAAGCTTGAAGACCGAAGACCGCATCATTAAGGGTTGCCAGTCTAAAGTATGGGTAAATGCCGAGTTGAAAAGTAATACAATCGCTTTCACTGCAGACAGCGATGCTATTATTACTAAAGGTATAATTGCCATTCTCATAAGAGCTTGGTCTGGTCAAAAGCCTGCAGACATTATCGCAGCAAATACCAGTTTTATAGATGAGATAGGACTTAAAGAACATCTTTCTCCTACTCGAGCAAATGGACTCGTTTCCATGATCAAACAATTAAAAATGTATGCCATCGCATACCAAACTCAAATCAACTAAGATGGAAGAAAACAACGGACAAGAAATAGGAGAAAAAGTAGTAAAAGTCTTGAAGACTATTTACGATCCAGAGATACCAGTAGATATTTATGAACTAGGATTGATCTACGACGTTATGGTAAGCAGCGACGGTGACGTTAAAATTCTGATGACACTTACTTCGCCTAACTGCCCCGTGGCCGAAACGCTACCTGTAGAAGTAGAAGATAAAGTTAAGACACTCAAAGAAGTAAACGATGCTGAAGTGGAAATCACTTTTGACCCACCGTGGAACAAAGATTTGATGAGTGAAGAAGCAAAGCTAGAATTAGGAATGCTCTAAACATGCCAGAAGAAATTGTAAATCGCCTTGCAAATTCTAAGTTAATAACATTTAATTTAGAGGACTTTTATGCACCTGGATCACGAACGGTACTGGATATTTCTCAATGGTTATTAGAAGGGATTGTTCTGGTAGAATCTCGCTTTCGCGAAAGCTTAAAAACAACAGATTTTAGTGCGTATAAGAATCATTACGTAGCTCTACACTGCGCTACAGAAGCCATAGTACCGCAATGGGCATGGATGCTTGTGCAAAGCCAGCTTCACGGAGTAGCTAAAAAAGTAGTCTATGGTTCTCTAGAACAACTAGAAACAGAAATTTACAGGGAGGTGATATCCAGTATTGATGTAAGCGAGTTTCAAGACGTCTCGATGATTGTTAAAGGTTGCTCTAATAAACCCGTTCCTGTGGCTGCCTATGCGATGATTACCGATAAATTACAAAACGTAGCTCGTTCTATAATGTACGGTGAAGCTTGCTCAGCTGTTCCTGTTTTTAAACGTAAAAAGCAATAAGACCTATTTAAATTTAATATGTGCTACACATTATTTCTTTTTAGTATCGAGCCTGTTAAACTTAAACAAATATTAGTCATTTTGTCACGTAAAGACGCACAATAAGCTATGGCACATTCATTGAAAAGAAGAACTGCATAATCGAGAATGATCTCGTCTACTAATTTAATATTTAAATACTGTATCGATAAATTGAATTGTTTTTGTATTCTTTGAAAATAAAAGTCATTACCTAGTATTTTGTTATGGAATGTTTTTTTAACAAAAAAAAGCAAAAAACAAAAAATTTATCTATCAAGTTTGAATTCTAAAATAGTATAACCCCAACCAGCACTCCTACCTTATGTCATTTTTCGGCTATATCGCTATATTTTTTGTTATTAGATGGATTTACACCACTTTTATAAGTAGCAGTAATTCCCAACAAGGGAGAGGCCCTTCAGGAAATCCGTTTCAGAGGAGTACTACGGTAAGTCCTCAGGATTTTGAACTGAATTTGCTTTCTCTTACTTCGCTAGTGATCAAAGCAGACGGTAAGGTTACCCAAAATGAGCTAGACTACGTTAGACAATACTTTGTCAGTTCCTATGGTAAAGAAAGAGCCAATGCTATTTTTAAGGTCTTTAATGAAGTCGTTAAAAAACGTGAAGTACAGGCAGCAAGTATCTGTAATTACCTCAATGCGAGAACTAGATATGAGTCCCGTTTACAAATTCTTCATTTCTTATTCGGTATTGCACAAGCAGATGGCCATATCAGTGAAGCAGAAATACGCGTCATTTATGAGATCGCTCGTAATTTAAGACTTACTGAGCGCGATTTTATATCGATAAAAGCCATGTTTGTAAAAGATCAAGATAACGCTTACAAGATTCTTGAGATCGATAAGTCTGTTCCTGATAACGAAGTGAAAAAGGCTTACAGAACCATGGCTAAGAAATACCATCCTGACAAATTAATGGATATGGATGAAGCTTATAAAAAAGGAGCTCAAGAGAAATTCAACAAGGTGCAAGATGCTTACGAAACCGTGCGCAAGGAACGTGGGATGAGTTAAAAGTCAATACAGTGTAATTTCAAACTTTTTAATTATCTTTTTACAATCATGCAAGATCTAGAAAACAAATACCTCACCGGTCAAGTATTACTCATCGTTAAGCCATTAGAATGGTCCTCTTTTCAAGTAGTGAATAAATTGCGTTGGTTGATTAGAAAAGAATATAAAATCAAGAAAATAAAAGTAGGCCATGCGGGTACACTAGATCCGCTAGCAAGTGGTTTGCTTATTATTTGTACTGGAAAAGAAACCAAGAATATTAGCACCTACCAGGCGCAAGAAAAAGAATACACAGGTACGATCACTCTAGGAAGCACAACGCCTAGTTATGATCTAGAAACCGAGATAGATCAAAGGTTCCCATTAGATCAACTTACCGAAGACATGATCAAAGAAACCACAGCACAATTTACCGGAGAAATACAGCAGAAACCGCCTATTTTTTCAGCTATAAAGAAAGATGGCAAACGATTATATGAATTAGCACGTGCTGGAGAAACCACTGAAATTGAATCCAGAGCGGTTACAATTCACGAATTTGAAATTACTAGAATCAGTCTTCCAGAAGTAGATTTTAAAATCTCCTGTAGTAAAGGGACCTATATCAGGTCTATTGCTCACGATTTTGGAGCCGCTTTGAATAATGGTGGACACCTCTCTGCTTTGAGAAGAACCGCAATAGGAAATTATCGTGTGGATAACGCCATGAGTATTGAAGGTTTTGAGGAATTAGTTAAAGCAGATTCACAAGAATAGTACCTTGATAAAGAGCAAATTTTATTGCTGAAAATAAAACATGCAAACTTTATTCTCCTAATGAAAGCGTCTCTCTCAAAAAGATGTATTCATCAGCAATCATTATGGAGGCCAAAATGATGGATCATCACCTAGAATTATGTGATTCTATCTGGATATGAGATAAGCATTTATGACAGAAAAGGACCTTCTAGCAGACAAGGAAAATTAGTGCCTAACCCATAGGATTTATCAACAAGAAGGTACTTATAGCTCTAAGTCTAAATTTACAGGTTAGAATTCAGACAACAAATTAAGAGTGCACCGAATGAATATTCTGACAGAGAAATTGACGGAATTATAATAGATGGTGTCCCTTTAAAAATTAAACTTTACCGGAACACTTAAACTATCTTGGACAGGTACGGAAAAGTTAACCGCTCCTTTGCCCACTGTAATAGTTCCTTGATACTTAACATCCACTTTCTGGCTGACCAGAAATTGAAGTGCTGCTCCTAGAATTCCTAATCCTTGCTCTCCTTGAATATCTGTAAGCTTTACAGAGGTTCTTATAGGGAATTCAAACTCAGAGTAGGCAGGCATAACCACGTCTTCCCGTTGATTTATTACAGCTGCTTTTTTACCACTGATATACATATCAAAATCTGCTTCCTTAAGGTTTAACCCAACACTATTAGGGTTATATAAGACACAAGTCGCTACAATGTCTAACTGATTTCCTGCCGCTTTTTCTAACTGGACATCTTTTATTTCTACAAAAACTATATCTTCATAAGGAGAATCACAAGAACTTAGAAATACAATTGTGAATAGGAGAAAAAGCTTTTTCATGGTTAGGAATTTGTACAAATATAATGAGGTAACAAGGTATAAAATGTCAAAGTCTAAGAGATATGACGAACAGATGCCGAACAACTTTGGAAAACGTTTCTTCTCTACCTGTACCTTATTCTCCGGCCGATTTTTCTGAAATTACAATAAGAGAATGAATAAAGCCTAATGATGGTTTTGTAATACCGGGAAATATGCGCGATTAGGGAGTTGAAATTGTGGTAACCCTATATCGCAGGTTTGTTCAGCATCCAGTATGTCTTCTCAAATCTATCTAAAGAACCCCATCCATTCTGGATTCCAGAAAATTTCGAATTCAACTTTATCTATAGATCAAATTCTTCGAACCAGATTTTCTAGAATGAGAATTAAATGAAGCTAAAATAGATTGTAAATTCATAAATGCAGACTTAAGTCCCATTTATGAACTATGATATGGACGTTAGAAATACGTCTGCACCAATAGAAATAGCCTCTTTTGATCTAAAAAACACTTCTTTTTCATCTTTCAAGGCTTTTATCAAATAATCGGCTCCTTGAAAAAGAGACTGTTTCACTGTTACTTTGAAACCTTTATCAGCAACGATCAATTGGTACGGATACAGAATCTGATCTGCTGAAGTCTCTAGCCACTCCTTAGGAATCAGATTTACCTCATCAAACAGAGAGGCTGTATACATATTTTTAGGGGTTCCATAAACCTGTGAAGTTGGTCTAAAATCTATTATCTCTCCTTTTTTCATGATTACCGTCTTATGGCAGAAGGAAAGAACATCATCACGATCGTGAGTAGCTGCAAGACAACTAATGCTTTTTAAGGTCAGATAATCAAAAAGTTTTCTACGTAGGGAGTTTTTTCTAAAATTATCTATATGTGAGAACGGCTCGTCTAGCAATAATAATTGAGGCTCTTGAGCAAGTGCTTTTGCAATCGCTACACGTTGTTTTTGTCCACCAGAAAGTGTTTTTACCTTGCGGTCTATCAAGTCTCTCATATCCACTACATCAAGCAATTCTAGAATGCGATTTCTACGATCATCATCTTGAATAGAAAGGTGCTCCCCTACATTTTCATAAACAGTTGTAAATGGCATGAGGTCAAATTCCTGCGGCACATACTTCATCATACAATGACCAGGTACGAGATGATGGTTTGCTCCTAAAAGCTCTTCTTGATTCCATAAGACCTTGCCTTTTTTGGCCTGCAACAAACCGTAAACAATATCCAACAAGGTAGTTTTCCCACAACCACTTTCTCCTATCACAGCGACATGCGTACCTTGTTCTATTTTTAGAGAAATGTTTTTTAAAGTTTTCGCTTTCGCGAAAGCGAAACTAATATCAATCAACTGCAGCATAAAACAAAGGTAGTCACCAACCCGCAAGAACCTGCTAAAATTTTATAAAAAAGAAGTTGCAAAAAGGTGCACGTCTTTACTCGTCTTGATGTTGAGCTTCTTGTTAATAGATTTTCTATGTGTAGCAACCGTAGATTCTGAAATGAAAAGTAAATCTGCTATATTTCGATTTAATTCTCCTGCCGTAATTGCCTTAAAAACTTCTAACTCTCTCAAGGTAAGCTGTTCAAAACGATCGGTTTGTTGAATGCGAAATTGAAATTGCTCCTTCAACCTATCGAGATGCTTGATCGCATGTGAAAGGTGTCTGTTGTGTACTTCGAGTAATATTTCTGTTTTTCTAATGATCTAAAAATTTCATGTGTCACTTCATTACTGATGACCATAGTTTTAGCATCTTTTAAAAAATTAAGCTTTCTCCCTATGGATCAAATAATACAACTGCATAACTGAATTTATTTGATGGAATGAATGGATACTGGAGAGCTGTGCGTTTTGACATCATGGTAGAGCAAAAGCAAGCTTGCTCCAAACATATAGCAGTTTGCTCTAATTTACAAACCTGTAATACACCTTCTTCAAATTTTTGAGATGCGAGATTTAAGTCTTATATAGAATTGTGGAGCGAATACCAAAGCCTGTTGTCTATAGATTATAAGGTTTTCTAATTTATTTAGAGTACGCATTGCTTGTGCTTTTGCAAAATAACCTTCTGCTTTTGCAGTGCTGTCTTTTAAAGAGATCAGTAGCTCTCCATAATATTTGAGAGAATCTGGCTTACCAAAATTGCTGCGTACTTTTTGGATGTAGAAGTTGATTTCTTGGTTTTGTGCTGTTGTTTGAAAAGCAAACAGAAAGCTAAAAGAGAAAAGTAGAATTCTAAGGGGTATTCTTAGAGAGTCATTAAGGTTATTCATTCTAAGTCGGTTGGAACAAGCCTTTAATTTAATAAAAGAATTTAATACGGGGAGATTTATTAGCTTTTTTTTATTGCGCTTTCGCAAAAGTGGCATTACAACCGTATTCATACCTCAATAAAAAACCCATGTTTTCCAACATGGGTTTTGTCATTTAAAATCTGCTCTTACATCAATTTAAATATCACATACAACTTTTTTTTTCGTCCATGTACTCTCATAACCTGGACAGAACAGGTGTACTGAGTTTACCTGCACTGCGTTTTTCAAAGTGTCTAAGTATACTTAAAAATTTAGTACGTCATTTAAAAATTGATTCGGTAGTGTTAATCAGTGACCATGTTTTGGTAAATATTTACCGTGCCGCTGTCTTCATTACTCACAATTAGTAATGCCTTATCGTTACCGCTATCTTCACGAGGTACCATTAATAGACTTTCTGGAGCTTCATCACCCATAGCTTGTAACCAGGTTAGAAATACAGGATCAGTTGGATTTGTTACATCATATAATAAAACACCATCAGTACGTTCCATGGCAACTGCTAGTATAAAGCGATTACTTGCTGGACTTAATTTAGCGATACTGCTTTTAATTTCTAAAACTGCTACTGCTTCAGGTTCTGCTCCTTTGTCGTCACTACGACCATCTTCATCATTGAATCTTGAAGGATTTATAGCAAGGGTATTTGCGGCTATACTGTTACCACTATCATAATATAAGTCTCCACTGGTGGTCCAAAAACTAAAACTACGAGCGCCGTATCCATAAATAACATCATAATCGCCATCACCATCTATGTCACCATTTGCAGTAGTTACCTTAAGCCTCCCTATATTTTCATCCATTTGAAGTGTTGCAGCATCTGGAAAAGCCGTTGGGTCTAGAGTTATGTTTTTCAATCGTTGCTCTTCAGAATAGCCGTCATAATCGCGCGCGTCTCCTTCATTTGCCGTGACGATTAATTCTAAACCACCAAAGTTTACAATCGCCATTCCATCGGGATGGTAAAAGGATTGTACGGGCCAGTTCTTTAATTCGGTTGCGTTATCTCTATCGCTTGCGTCCAGACTGTTTTGTGGATCGTTGTAATCCTTAGTTCCGTAAGCTTTAATATAGTTGATAGCGGCTGTTTCTATATCGATACTTACCAATGCATTGTTTTCTTGACAAGTTACAAAAGCCGTTTTTCCATCTTCAGAAATAACTATAAATTCTGGCTCTAAATCTTGTGCAACACTAGCTCCAGGACCGAAGATTCTAACCCCTTCATTTCTCAAGCTTTCTTCCTGACCATTTAAAGATGCAAAACTCAGTAATTGAACGTTTCCTGTGGCTACTTCAATAATACCCACACTTCCTTCTGGATCGATGGTATAATCATCATTAGGCTCTCCTTCACAAGCAACAATAATCTTTAAACCGTCTGGTGTGAAAGTGACCATATCAGGCAGTGCTCCAACTGTGAACGTATTTAAAAGGTTTTGAGTGGCGATATCATAAGTAACAACCGTACCGTTTAACTGTTTGTTATCATTTTCTACTGCTACCGCAATAATTCCGTTCCCTACCGCAACACCGTTAGGTGCACCAGTCATTAGAACTATAGCAGGTTGTTCAACAGGAATACTGGGATCAGTCAGATCATAGACATTTACCTGATTAGCAGCCGCGTTAATAACAAAGAGTTTTTTACTTACTTTATCATAAGCGCTTATTTCAGCACTTCCTTCACCACCTACTTGAATGGTAGCTCCTCTTTGAAAATTCACTTCTGTAGATTGCGCTATAAAACCACCAGTGTCGTCATCATTATTACAACTCCATAGAGCAAATGCGCAGAGCGCATAAATAATATTTTTCATTTGTTACATTTTATCATTACAAAAGAAAGCTATACGCAACCTAATGAGGTTAAGCAGATTTTATGAGATGGTATCTTATGAGTTAACTAATTGTAAGGAGATACAAGAATTGGTTTCTATTCAATTTTGCATCTCGACAAGCTGTCTATTATTAGCAGGATAGCTTATATTCATCTAAATCTATTTTATAAATAAGATGCTTACTTATAGAAAAGGTTGCTTCAAAACTGATAAAATAAAAATTTTACTCGATAAAATCACCTCAAACAGATTTGAATAACGCCAACGCTAACTCCAATATTTGTCCTATCAAATCTGAAAAGCTCTTAGAAAGAAAAATAATACCCTTTTTAAGATATTGCAAAGGGATCAAAAAAAACCCAAGCTTTGCAGCATGGGTTCCTGAACTGATCTATAAAATAATTTTACATCTTCACTTGCGACTTTACATCTGGAAGTTCTGTGTATCCCATGTTGTAAAAGCCGAAAGCATAAATATCAGTTCTCTCTTGAATTTGTTGCTCTGTAGATTTACCTGCGCCGTGACCTGCATCAGTTTCTATTCTAATTAAAGTAGGTGCCTTTCCAGCCTGCTTAGATTGAAGCTCTGCAGCAAACTTAAAAGAATGAGCAGGCACTACACGATCATCATGATCGCCTGTAGTTACCATAGTGGCTGGGTAGGAAACGCCTTCTTTGATATTGTGCAATGGAGAATATCCTTTCAAATATTCAAACATTTCTGGATTATCCTCAGCTGTTCCATAATCATAGGCCCATCCTGCTCCAGAAGTAAATTTATTATAACGCAACATATCGAGAACTCCTACAGCAGGAAATGCTACTCCAGCAAGCTCTGGCCGCTGCGTCATGGTGGCCCCTACTAAAAGACCGCCATTTGATCCACCTTGAATCGCAAGGTATTTGGTATCGGTATATTTATTTTCTTTTAACCACTCTCCGGCAGCAATAAAATCGTCAAATACGTTTTGCTTTTGCATCTTTGTCCCTGCATCGTGCCATTTTTTACCATATTCCCCACCGCCACGAAGGTTTGCTACCGCATAAACACCACCCATATCCATCCATGCCGCTTGAGTAACAGAGAAGCCAGGGTTTAAAGAGATATTAAAACCTCCATAACCATAAAGGATAGTTGGGTTTTTACCATCCAAAACTACTCCTTTTCTATGCGAGATAATCATAGGTATTTTTGTGCCGTCTTTAGAGGCATAGAAAATTTGCTTGCTTTCAAAATCATCACTGTTGAACTTGATATCTGGCTTGCGGTATACTTCTGAAGCTCCTTCTTTTATGTTATACAAATAGATACTTCCTGGAGTCGTGTAATTAGTAAAGCTATAATACAAGGTCTTTTCTTTTTCTTTTGCGCTAAAACCACCTACGTTTCCTATTCCTGGAAGTTTTACTTCTCTTACTAAGGAACCGTCATAATTGTATTGTTTTACCTGAGAAACAGCATCTACCATATATTCTGTAAATAAATAACCACCAGCAGTAGAGGGAGAAAGTACGTGCTCTGTTTCTGGAATCACATCTGTCCAAGTTTCCTGAGTAGGATTTGAAAAATCAGTAGCGACTATTCTCTGGTTAGGTGCTTTATAATCAGTGACCAACCATAATTTTGTTCCTTCATTGTGCAATAAATATGTATTGGTATCAAAATTATCAACTACAGCTACTAGAGGTGCGTTGGGTATGTTCAATTCTTTCATCCACATCTTTCCACCATTTGTAGAAGTGCTTCCTGAGATGACCAAGTATTTTTGGTCTTCGGTAACGCCACCACCTACATAACGGTATTTCTGATCTGGTGTTCCACCGAAGACGACTTGATCATCACTTTGGGGCGTTCCCATTTTATGATAATACAACTTGTGTTGATCTGTCATGGCACTCAGCTCGCTTCCTTCGGGCTTATCATAACTCGAATAGAAAAAGCCATCATTCCCTTTCCAAGACATACCAGAGAATTTTACATCTTTAATCGTATCGCCTACTTGTTTCATAGAAGCTACATCGAGCACGATTACTTTTCTCCAGTCGCTTCCACCTTCACTTATGGAATAAGCAAATAGAGAACCATCTTTTGTAAAGTTAGCACCACCTAAAGAAGTGGTTCCTTTCTCACTAAAAGTATTGGGATCTAGAAATACTTCAGCAGTTTCTGGATCGCTATTTTTCAAATATCTATAAATAACATACTGGTTTTGAAGCCCGTCATTTTTATAGAAATAAGCATATGCTCCTTCAATAAATGGAGCGCCTACTTTTTCATAGTTCCAGATCTCCGTAAGGCGTTCTTTGATCTCATCTCTGTAGGTTATTTGAGACAGAAATTCTTCAGTCGTTTTATTTTGCTCCTTTACCCAAGCGCCCGTTTCTTCACTACGATCATCTTCCAGCCATCTATAAGGGTCTGCTACTTCAACACCATGATATACATCTACGGTATCCACTTTTTTTGTTTGCGGATAAGTCATTGCCATACTTACTTCTTTTTTATCTTCTTCCTTACAGGAAATTAATACCGTTAAAACTGCTGCTCCTATTAGCCATTTTTTCATAGTTGTATCATTTTAGTGTTTAAATATCAGATATAAATTGCTTCTTTTTTCATTTCACACCCTTAAAAACATCATTCTGCAGGTATGTCAATGCCTGTATTTTCAAATGGATACCAATGGAACAATTCAATTTATATCCAGCGTTTAGCATTAAATAGGCGTTATTGTTTTATAAATCTAGAAGTTATAGAACCCGAATCTGTAAAGACTTGAGCTATATAGACTCCAGATTGAAGTTGATAGGTGTTTATATTATTTGATTTAGACGTTGTGATCCATCGGCCCTGTAAATCATAAATCCTTACCCTTTCGAATTGTAAACCTGAATGAATCTCTAATTGTTCTGTTTGATTGTTATGAAACAAGTGCACTTCTAATGCTTCCGTCACCAAGGCTTCACTCAACACGACATCTGTATATCTAAAAACACCTAGGTTATTTATGACATCACTAAAGCTGCCGCTATATCCAACAGTCTGATTAAAAAAAGCACTATCTACGTGTTGATCCGTATCAATATTGATCCAGGTAACTCCATCGTCGAGCGAGTATGAACTGCCCGCAAAATTTGCATCGCCTCCAGCACTTACCATATGAAACGTTCCTGAAATATAAGCAATTGCACCACCATAAGGTGCGCCTGTTCCAGAAAACACAACGTTATTCCAAGTCTGTCCAGCATCTGTTGTTTTAAATATACTTCCTATATTACTTTGGATCACTCCACGACTGGCTGTTGCAAAAGAAATATCTCCAAAAATAGTTGTCCCTCCAAAATCACTTAGGGGTGACTGATATGCATTCCAGCTTACACCACTATCTGGTGAATGAATAATTCGTCCAGCGCTAGTGGTAAACCAGATACTACCGCCCGAATAAGCAAATTGAGATAAATAACCAAATTCATTATTCAACGGCGCCGGCAAGCTAGAAGAAGGTATTCTTGAATAAGTGACACCACCGTCGTTAGAAGTATAAATTTCCCAATATCCATTTACAGGATCTCCTATCGCTAAGCCATTATTTGCGTCAAAGTAATGCACGACGTTTGGAAAACTAGCTGCATTATTGAAAGCAGCTCCTGTTTGTTGCGCCCAAGTCGCACCAGCATCAACGGTTTTCCAGATGCCTCCTTGTTGTCCTGATTGTCTAGGATAAGCAGCCACAAAAGCGGTATTAGTATCTACTGCGCTTACACCTGCTATTCCTAGATTAAGATCGCCCAAATCAAAAGCTCCTGCGGTCCAAGTCAATCCTGCATCATCTGTTTTAGAAAATTGCTGGATGTTATTTGAGGTATTCACACCATCGTAAGCAATAGCCCAAGCAACATTTGCATCTACTACATGAAACTTACTTAATCCTGTAAGATTAACTGTAAATCCTGATGAAGTTTCTGACCAGAATTGTGCTTGAGCCATTAGGCAAAAAGAAATAAAAAAAACTGGAAGTACTTTTCTTATCATAACTTAAACGTTCAACACGTAAAGTTAAATAAAAAATACGCGTTGATTTGTTAATGCAATGGCTTTAGATCAAATCGCTTTTTATCAAGTACTCTACAATCTGAACGGCGTTAGTAGCAGCACCTTTTCTAAGGTTATCTGAAACGATCCACATATTGATTGTGTTTTGTTGAGAATAATCCCTTCTTATACGGCCTACAAAAACATCGTCTTTTCCCTGAGCCGTTAATGGCATAGGATACACATTAACATCTACATTATCTTGGACCGTTATACCAGGAGTTTCTGATAGCAGTCTTCTTACGTCAGACTCGATAAAATCAGTTTTAAACTCAACGTTGACACTTTCAGAATGTCCACCTACTACAGGAATGCGCACGGCAGTTGCTGTAACGGCGATAGTTTTATCGTCTAAAATCTTTTGGGTTTCCCGTACAAGTTTCATTTCTTCTTTTGTGTATCCATTCTCTTCAAATACATCACAATGAGGAATCGCATTTTTATGAATTTGATAAGGGTAAGCCATCGGTCCTTTTTTACCGGCATATTCATTCTCTAATTGCTCTACTGCTTTTACACCAGTTCCTGTAATAGATTGATAGGTAGAAACTACCAATCTTTTCACACCGTACTTTTTATGAAGTGGTGCCAGCGTTGCTACTAATTGTATGGTAGAACAGTTGGGATTTGCAATAATTTTATCTTCCTTAGTCAGCGTATTTGCATTTATTTCTGGAACGATCAATTTCTTATCAGCATCCATTCTAAAAGCACTAGAATTATCAATAACGGTAGTTCCTACCGCTGCAAATAGTGGCGCAAACTCTATACTTACAGAACCACCAGCTGAGAAAAGGGCAATATCTGGTTTCATCTCCATAGCCTGTTTCATACTTACTACCTTTACTTGTTTGCCTTTAAAGGTTATTTCTGTACCTACAGATTTCTCTGAGGCAACAGGAATAAGCGTGGAAATAGTTAGGTCGCGTTCTTCAAGGATACGCAACATCACCTGGCCTACCATACCGGTAACACCTACAACAGCTATTTTCATGAGTTTGAAATTTAAATGGTAAAAGTATTGCCTGTATACGTATTAACCTTATAAAATTCCTATAATTTTAGTTGATTAGAAAATTTCTCATCTGTTGCTAGGTACTTCTAAAAGTAGATCATAGCAACGCCCATAGACGGTCAGTCACTAGCTATTTTTATTAGTGACTGCAAAAATATCGAGAACAAACTTTAGTATCCGGTTAAAAAAAGATAAGATTAAACACATAAAAAAGCCGCCTTATTAAAAAATAAAACGGCCACATTCAGTCGGTTACAACTATATAATTTAACTTAAATAATTGAAGCATATATCGCTATTGTAATTTGATCGCATCACGTATTTCCATAAGAAGCTGTTGTTCTCTAGTAGGTCCCAATGGTGCAGCTACTTCCCCTGGCTTTTTAGTTTTGTTATATGCCTTAACTATAAGGAATAAAAGCAACTATAACTAAAGAGATTACCGTGTTGATCCATGCACCATACATAATGGCATTTTCTGGGGTTGTAACTGTACCATCTATAGCAGTGACAGCTTCAGTAAGTACCACTTTTAAATCGGCAAAATTAACACCGCTGGCAAAATGTCCAATTATAGGCATCATAACCAAGTTGACAAAGCCTTTTACTACGGCTCCTGTGGCTCCAGCAAGGATAATGGCTAAGTCTATAACATTACCCGTCATGATAAAACTCTTGAATTCTTTTAACACCTTTGTTTTATTTAAGTTAATTAAAAAGCTAACTTAATTTAAACCAGATTCATTTGTTAAAGTTATAATAAAAAATTATTGAATAAATAAATTAGAGCGTATGATCCTAATTAAGAAGAAGCATTCTTATAAAAACGCTTGACACGTTTTTGAATTCCAGTAAGTAGCTCGTAAGAAATAGTGCCAGCGTCCTCTGCCATTTGCCTAGAAGTGTGTAGTTTTGGATCAAAGATAATTACTTCGTCACCTACCTTTGCTTCTATGTCCGTAATGTCTACCATAAACATATCCATACATATAATGCCTAATGTAGGAGCCTCTTTTCCATTGATACGCACTTTAAGTTTGCCATAACCATAAATACGGTTGATGCCATCGCCATGACCTAAAGCTACAACGGCATAAGTAGTGCGCTCTTTTGCCACAAATTTGCGATTGTAACTTACCGTTTCACCGGCCTCTATAGTTCTGACCTGTGAGATATTTGAAATAAGTGTTGCTATAGGTTTGAGATTCACATCGTATTGTGCATCGTTACCGTAGCCATACAGCCCTATTCCAGAACGTACCATGTTGAAGTGAGCATTTTTATAATTGAAAATACCACTGGTGTTAGATTCATGCCTCATCATTTCGTAGCCTAATTCTAACTCTACAACAACCGCTACTTTTTCAAAAAGATCAATCTGCCTTTTGGTAAACGCTTGTTCATTAATATCCTCACTAGCTGCAAGATGAGATTGTAAGCCCCGTACCTTAACTTCTGGACTGGACTTCATCTTTTCTAGAACTTTATATACATCATCAGCATCGATTCCTATGCGGTTTAATCCTGTGTTGAATTCTAAATGTATGGGATAAGATTGTTGTTGTTTTGCTTTCGCGAAAGCGGTAAAAGCATCCAGCATCTCCAGACTATAAATAACCGGCTCTAGACAGCGATCTATACACACCTCAAGATTGTGTTGCTGTGCGTGAAGAATGAGAATGGGCTTTATGATCCCGTTATCTCTCAGCTCCTCACCTTCTTCTGTATAAGCGGTAGCAAAATAATCAGTTCCTAATTCTTGTAATTTTTGAGCAATAGGTACGATACCGTGACCATAAGCATTTGCTTTAACAACCGACATAAATTTGGTACTGTCACTAATTTTACTGCGCAAATAGTGGTAGTTATGCGCTAAAGCATCCAGATCAACTTCTAGCCTTGTGCCTTTGTATTGCATTTATGAGACATTTTTATCGTTCACTTCTTCTGCATCGACATCCATGTCTTTCAATTTATTAGAAAGCATGGCTTTGTAATAAGCAGCGCGACTCAGTGGTTCATATTCTTGTTGTTCCCCAAGCATTACCACGTTATCATTTGCTGTTTTACGATAAGAATATTGGGCGAGATTTCCTGTTCTAGTGCAAACGGCATGTACTTTAGTCACATACTCTGCTGTTGCCATAAGCGCTGGCATAGGTCCAAAAGGATTTCCCTTAAAGTCCATATCTAATCCGGCAACAATAACACGTATACCACTATTGGCGAGTGCGTTACACACCGCAACAATTTCATCATCAAAGAATTGTGCCTCATCGATCCCTACTACTTGACAGTCATTTGCTAATAAAGGAATGTTTGCCGCCGCAGGAACAGGTGTGCTTGGGATCTGATTAGAATCGTGAGAAACTACCATTTCTTGATCATACCGCACGTCTATTGCAGGCTTAAAAATCTCTACTTTTTGCTGCGCAAACTGTGCTCGTTTTAAACGTCTAATCAGCTCCTCTGTCTTACCAGAAAACATGGAACCACAAATTACCTCGATCCAACCGAATTGCTCTTTATGATTAACCGTATTTTCTAGAAACATTTTGTAATTTACAGGCGTTAAGTATGAAGATTTTTTTCTTCCCTTTAAGAATTCAAAAATACAAATAAACCAGCGGCAATAATCCCATTATGAAAAAGAAAATAGCAGCAGATCTTACCAGCCTTGCCCACCGTATTCTACAACTTAAAAACAAGGAAGATGTAAGCGAGTTGCAATCCATTGCCAAAGAATTATATGAAAAACTTACGGTACTCGCTTTTACCGAAAAGCATTTTGCAGACATACTGCCCACTGCTGGAGATGCTGAAATAGAACGCAGACTTTCTGATGCTTTTACAGAAGCACAAAAAGATGTCGACAGCATTACAGATGAGGTAGAACAAGTTATGGAAAGTACTCAAGAAAAAGTAGAGGAAGCGTTTGCAGATAAAGATCTGAGTTATCTTTTCATGCCCGTAGATGACGATACAAGAGAAGAAATAGAATTACCTGGAATAGCTACCATCAGTAAAATGGTGGAAGAAATGCCCGACGAAGTACCAGAGACTAGTGCAAAAATAGAAGTTCCTGAAGTGAAAGCACCAGATTCTGAACCGACTAAAAAGTCTAAGTCCAAGGAAGATGGTATTGAAATTCCTGACACAAAACGGTACACAAAAAATGATCTAGAAGACATCACTGCAGACTTCCAGACCATGCCTATTTTTGAGCGTAAAGTGAATAATGCTTCAACTGACGAAAAAAAACTTTCTCTGAACGACAAACTTCATAAAGGATTGAAATTTGGAATGAATGATCGGTTAGGTTTTATCCAACACCTTTTTAATGGCAGTAATCAAGATTTTAATCGTGTCATTTCTCAATTAAACACAAGATCTACTTTTAAAGAAGCTCAAAACTTTATAAACACGATGGTAAAACCAGATTACAACAACTGGGAAGGAAAAGATACTTATGCCAATAGATTTATGGAGCTTGTAGAAAAGAATTATTAAAACCTTATTGTTGCTGAAATAAAATAAGCCGATCACAAATAAATTTGAAATAAACTTTCCTTTCTAACTTAATAGCTAGCAAGCTCTTCCTGTAATTCTTTTAAATAGTTGCGTTCTTTTTTAATGTGGTACGCGATAAAAATAACCATACCTATTGCTATGGGAATGCTTGAAATCCACACGTAACTGAACCAAAACGAAGAAAGATGAACCTTCAAAGTAGGTAAGAGCATTCCAAAACCTATCCAATAAATGATCAAAAGCAATGGTGTCAACACCTGATGTACCTTTAATCTAGAAGTGTGATATACTTGAATTGTTTTATGGTGCTGATAAAAAGCGGTGTCCAACGCTATTTTTGACAACTTGTTGATGGACTGAAATTCTACTAAAACACGAATACATACTACTGTGATCATGAGTAGCAATCCTATAGTAAAAACCAGAGGAGCATTCCTGCCAACCCATAAAAAATAAGCTATAAGAACTGACATAGTAATCGTTAACACTGCTATAGTTATGCGATTCTTTGATTTTAAATACTGGACACGACTCGATAGTTGAATTAAAAAATCTTTATCGATAGGCGCATTGTTTTGTTTCCAGGAATTTTGTATTTCTTCAAATGTTTTCATTGTTGACGCATTTAGTAAGTGAACTCTTAATGCGATTTAAACGCGTTCTAAGAGCATTGTTTTGAATACCTATTATAGTTGCTATTTCTTGTTGTGGAATTCCTTCTAGCTCGAGCAATAAGATGGTTTTATTTTCCTTGTTCAATTTGCTAATACAAGAGTAAAGCTGTACAAATTGATTTTCTCTATTTGGAGATTCTTCTTGAATAACTTCTTTATCAAGAACATTTATTGAGGTCTTTTGATACTTTTTATGGTTGCGCAATTGCTGTAAACAAGTATTTACTGTAATGCGATACAACCAGGTAGATCGCTGGGAATTGCCTTTAAAGCTATCCCAACATTCCCATACTTTGATAAACACCTCTTGTAATAAGTCATGAGCTTGATCATTATCTCCCACCACATAACCTAAACAAAGTCGAAACACTTTATTATAGTGGCGTTTATAAAGCTCTTCAAAAGCAGTCTTTTGATCCATCATCATTTTACTAAAATACGATTCAGTTGCTCTTCTAGCCATACAGGAGCATCCATCATTATAAAGTGCTTTGCATCTGGATTGATTTTAAGGGTATAGCCTGTAAGATTTGCATACTGCTCTTTGTAGGTTTTTAAGGCCATTTCTTTGCCATAAAGTTTTCCTGCTCCTATAATCGTGACGGGTATACTGATGTTTTTAAGCATTGGTCTTGCATCTAATTTAAGGTAGTCGGTATACCCATAGACATACGTTTTGCGATCACAGTTAAGAATATTTTCTCTAATTGTTTTTTGATGCTCAGGATCAGTTGCCATTCCAGCAGCCATTCCAGCAGCCATTTGTTCAAAGGTAGCGGCATCCATCGCCAGCATCTGATTGTTATAAGCATTGTCATAAACCATGTTTTCTGGAGAGAAATTAGGCATCATCATCGCTCCAGTAGCAGGTAACCCATCAATTACTATTATTTCTGTAATCTTTAATTCTGGTTGCGCAGCAAGCCACGTGGCTATGGTGCCACCCATAGAGTGACCAACAATGGTGAGATTTTCACTATTTAGTGCAGCCACATAGGATTTTAAATCTTCAAGAATAGAAGGTAACCATGGAAATTCAATAGGCGCTAATTTTCCAAAACCTGCATAATCAATGACATGACATTGATGCGTTTTTGAAAATTTTGAAACCGTTGTATTCCATACGCTGGCATCGCTTGCAAAACCAGGAAGGAATATTACGGGATTTCCGTTACCTGTTGCGGTTACTTGAATACTTGTAGATTGACCAGCAACGCTTTGACCCATCCATAATAAGATAAGAAGTGATAATTGGAATAGATTTTTCATATGTTGTGTTTTAATGGTATAGCCTTTAGATACAAAAGCATTAAAATGTTACATGGAAAATGTGATGCATTTAAATATACCGCATAAAAAAAAGCCTTTCAGAAATTCTGAAAGGCTTTGTTTATCTTGATAGGCGTATAAAAAACACCGCATGCTAGCGGTGATTAGTTTTTAATCATTCAATGCTTCAGCACCACCTACGATTTCAAGAATCTCGTTGGTAATCGCTGCTTGACGTGCTTTGTTATACGTCAGTTTCAATTGATCTCTCAATTCAGTTGCGTTATCTGTTGCTTTGTGCATAGCGGTCATGCGCGCGCCGTGCTCACTAGCCCAAGAATCACGTACTCCTTTGTACAGTTGCATTTTTAACGACTTAGGAATTAGTTCTTCAATGATCTCTTCTTTAGAAGGCTCAAAAATATAATCCAATTCTTTTTGTGCTTGAAGTGCGTCTTCATCTTTTACCACTGGTTTAAGAGGTAAGAAATCTTCCGTCATTACTATTTGGGTAGCAGCGTTTTTAAAGCTGTTGTAAACAATAACGATTTTATCAAACTCTTCTGTAATAAAAAGCTCCATTAATTCTTCAGCAATTAAAGCGACATTATCATAAGAGATTTTATCAAAAAGATCACTTTTATTAGACTGTACAGGAGATGCTTTACTTACAAAATCGTTTGCCTTCTTTCCTATGGCCATATAAGAAACTGCAACACCTTTCAATTCATTCTGATTCAGACGAGTCAGCTCTTTGATGATGTTAGAGTTAAAAGCCCCTGCAAGACCACGGTTAGACGTAATCGCAACAACAAGTGCCTTATTTACATCTCGTTGCTCTGTAAATTTACTTACTGCATCGCCTTCCATCGTTGCACTAAGGCTTTGAAGAATCTCGGTAAGCTTATCAGAATAAGGACGCATAGCCGTAATCGCATCTTGTGCTTTCTTTAGCTTTGCGGCACTTACCATCTTCATAGCAGAGGTAATCTGCATGGTGGACGATACCGACGATATTCTGTTTCTTATTTCCTTAAGGTTTGCCATTTCATTTATTGATATTAGATGATAAAAGATGGATTATTGAGTCTATCATTCCACATTCTATTTTCAACATTCTTAATAACGACTAGAAAGATCCTTAGCTACTGCGGTAAGTGTATCAATCACTTCATCAGTAAGCTTTCCAGCTTTTAGAGTATCTAGCGTGCTTCTATGTTTTACATTAAGCAATTCTAAATAATCTCTTTCAAATTCTTTTATTTTATCAATAGGCACATTTCTCAACAAATTCTTAGAACCTGCATAAATAATTGCTATTTGATTTTCTACTGGAAAAGGATCGTTTTGCGATTGCTTAAGAATCTCAACGTTTCTTTTTCCCTTCTCGATAATGCTTAAAGTAGCTGCATCTAGATCAGAACCAAATTTTGCAAAGGCTTCTAATTCACGATATGCTGCTTGATCCAGTTTTAAAGTACCAGATACTTTTTTCATCGATTTGATTTGTGCATTACCACCTACACGAGATACCGAAATACCTACGTTAATTGCTGGACGTACACCAGAGTTAAACAAATCCCCATCAAGGAAAATCTGTCCGTCTGTAATAGAAATTACGTTCGTTGGGATATAGGCAGATACATCACCAGCTTGTGTTTCAATAATGGGAAGTGCTGTCAAAGATCCACCACCTTTTACGATAGGCTTCAAACTGTCTGGCAAGTCATTCATTGTTGCTGCAATTGCATCGTTATTAATGACTTTTGCCGCTCGCTCCAATAATCTAGAGTGAAGAAAAAATACATCTCCAGGATATGCCTCACGTCCTGGTGGACGACGTAGCAATAGAGATACTTCACGATAAGCAACAGCTTGCTTAGATAAATCATCAAATACAATAAGTGCCGGACGACCCGTATCACGGAAGTACTCACCTATCGCTGCACCAGCAAAGGGAGCGTATACTTGCATAGGAGCAGGATCTGATGCATTTGCGGCTACGATAGTCGTATAAGCAAGTGCTCCAGCCTCTTCAAGTACTTTTGCTATTAATGCTACGTTAGAAGCTTTTTGCCCTATCGCAACATAGATACAATATACTGGTTCCCCAGCGTCGTAAAATTCTTTTTGATTGATTATCGTATCGATACAAACGGTGGATTTACCCGTCTGACGGTCACCGATGACCAGCTCACGCTGTCCACGACCTACAGGAATCATCGCATCAATAGACTTAATACCCGTTTGCATAGGTTCTGTAACAGGCTCGCGATAAATTACCCCAGGGGCTTTACGTTCTAAAGGCATCTCATAAAGATCACCTTCTATAGCACCTTTACCATCGATAGGCTCACCAAGAGTGTTGACCACACGACCTACAATTCCTTCACCTACTTTAAGGGAAGCAATACGCTCAGTACGCTTAACGGTATCACCTTCTTTAATGTCCAATGATTTCCCTAGAAGTACAACACCTACGTTATCTTCTTCTAAGTTAAGAACGATTCCTTCCAGTCCACTTTCAAAAGAAACAAGTTCTCCATATTGCGCGTTAGAAAGACCGTAAACACGTGCGATACCATCACCTACGGTAAGTACGGTTCCCACTTCATCAAGTGACGCAGTTGCATCAAAACCTGATAATTGTTGCTTAAGTATTGCAGATACTTCTGCTGGATTTACTTCTGCCATGTTCTTGTTTTTAAGCTTGTTTCAAGGATCTTTTTATAGATCGTAATGTTTATTAATATATCGCCTTGTTGCCTCATCAAGTGCGGCATGAACTTCTTTTATTTCGCTTTTGCGAAAGCGAAATGAAAGAAAAAGGAACACCTAAAAAACTCTAACTAGTTACTAGCAAAAGTCCTTTTAAGTTCTCCTAATTTATTTGATACACTAGCGTTGATCTCTCTATCTCCTACTCTGAGAATAAAACCTCCAAGTATAGAAGGATCGATTACTTTTTCTAGCGTTACTTCTTTTCCTGCCAGTTCCTTAGCTTTTGCCAGAACTTTCTTTTCTAGATCTGCAGTGATTTCTACTGCAGTAATTACCGTAGCGATCTCACGCTTATTCATTTCTTCAAAAAGAATGATATAACTAGTAGCTACATCCAGCAATATATCTGTACGCTTATTAGTTACTAGTAGGTCAATGGCCTTCTTGGTAACATCGCCAACATCTTTAAAAACCTGGTGTAACCCGTTGCGTTTTTGATCTGCCTTTACAAGTGGATTAGAAAGAAAATTGCTCAGTTCCTTATTTTTAGAAACCGTTACAAGAATGCTTTTCATATCTTCATTTACGGCTGTCGCATTATTCTTATCTATTGCTAGAGAAAGAATAGCTTTTGCGTAACGTGATGAAGCTCTTGATAATCTCATGTTCTTAAATATTTGCTTCAGCTAGTAGTTGTTCAATAAGCTTGTTTTGAGCATCTTTTTCAGAAAGCTCTTTACGCGTTAATTTCTCTGCGATATCTACAGAAAGATTAGCCACTTGAGATTTAATATCTGCAAGTGCTGCTTTTTTCTCAGATTCAATAGCTTCTTGAGCACTAGCGATAATCTTATCTGCTTTCTCCTGAGCTTGTCCTGATGCATCTGCAATCATTTTCTCTTTAATCTCACGAGCGTCTTTAAGCATCTCGTCTCTTTGATTGCGAGCTTCTTGCGCAGCTGCTTCATTAGATGCCTCGAGATTTGCCATTTCTAGCTTTGCATTCTCAGCAGCAGCAAGTGCGTCTGTGATTCCCTGCTCACGTGAGTCTAAACTATTAAGTATAGGTTTCCAAGCAAATTTTGCCATCAA